>Ga0265294_10000215_pt1 | contig 73649 bp, 54 predicted proteins | sample MunlanPumphouse3_FD_192504 | JGI IMG/M metagenome (GOLD analysis project Ga0265294, IMG submission 192504) | Groundwater microbial communities from a municipal landfill in Southern Ontario, Canada - Pumphouse #3 | ecosystem: Environmental > Aquatic > Deep subsurface > Groundwater | place...
ACAGGTTTTCTTCCACAAAAACGCATACTAACCTGAGATTTAGCATCGGGAAGAAGATAAGGGATGGTTCCATTTTTACGTAGCTTTGCCAGATTTTGTAAAAGTTTGTGTGCCATAGCAATTGGTGCAGGCATAAAATACCTGGTCTGAATGCAGGCATAGCCAAACATTAAACCCTGATCACCTGCTCCTTCATTATCTCTTAATGCGGCTTCCTGGGCATGGAGATAATTATTAATCTCACAATTATAATCAAAACCAATGCCGGAATGAACATAACCGATATCCTTGATTACTTTACGCACAATAGAATCAATATCCAGACTAAAGTTTACGGGCGAAGATATTTCTCCTGAAAGAATTACTCTATCTTCGGTGCATAGCGTTTCACAAGCTACGCGAGAGCGTGGATCTTCTTTTAAATAAGCATCCAGTATGGCATCTGAAATCTGATCACAGACTTTATCTGGATGACCTTCTGACACGGATTCCGAAGTAAATACATACTCATTTTTCTCACAGGGTTTGTTCTCATGTAAGGCAGTCATTCAATTCTCCTTTATTAACTTACAGAATAATTTTCTTTTTTTAAGGTGCTGCTAGAGTACTCTTTGCTTTCTATACATAAAAAAACCGGCTGCTAAAGCCGGATAAAATGCCGCACTTTAGCACATTTACCGCGGAGCAAAGGGCAAATCACCGCATCTAAAAATATTGGTACATCTCCGGGGATTCGAACCCCGGACCCACTGATTAAGAGTCAGTTGCTCTACCACCTGAGCTAGAGATGCATTATTAAACCATGAAAATTTATATTATCCACTATGTCAAGAAAAAGCTCCAATTTTTTGATTTGGAAAACTACCAATCTTATACTAAATCTTAAACAATTTTGAAAATCGCATCACTTTATTTATATAAATATAAGCTAATTGAACGACCATACGAATGTAATTTTACACTACAATCTGGAAAACCTCTTTTAAGAGAATTTCTTTTATCAGGACTTTTTTCTATCTAAAATAGTCGGAAAACCAGATTTGAATATAAGAATTTAAAAAATATCGTGTTTTGAGGTTATCCAGATTCTTTAAATTTTTATTTGGTATTTTTAAGGTATTCTGGCGTATTATTGTAATGTCTAAGGAAATCATTATCCAGATAGTAAGTTAACGATAGTTGACATTGAAAAATAGAAATAAGTGATTAAAATAATAGGTAAGTAATAGAGCAGCATTATCGTTAATTATATTCAATCTGAATTTGAAGTCTTCTTTATTTTGAACCTGTTAGATGACAATCAAATTATTAAGCAAAGAGATAGGAAGGGGTCAGGGGTTAGCTTAATTTATAAATCATCTTGCTTATATTTTTCTTGTTGACAATTATCTAATCAGGTTTCAAATTGTATTAGTTAAAATAGTTTAATGAATTTTTCTATTAAAAACACCAGTGTTATTGATTCTCCGAAAGTCAAAAAATTCAGGCGATTATTGCTGAGTAATAGTTGCCAGGATATTGTTATATGAAAATAAGATTATATCTATTTGAGGAATGAAGATGGACGAGAAAGAAAAAAAAGGCTTTTTTCAAACTTTATGGTTGCTTTTAATAGGTATCTTCAAGACTGCTCAATATGATATAGTCGCATTTTGGAAATACATAAGCAATCCCCAATGGCGAAAGAAATTATGGGCAGATTTAAGTAATTTTGTCCGGTCATTTTATCAGATATTCAACAAAGAAAGAATATTAAGAGAAGCGGGAGCTTTAACTTATATAACTATAATGGGATTTGTACCAGTAGTAGTATTTCTTATTTTTCTTGCTCCCACCTTACCTTTTCTGGACTTAAAAAATAAAATATTTGCAATTATCTCTGAAAATCTAATACCAAGTGTAGCTTTACAAGTCCAGAACATAATTCAGAATATGTTAGAGACTAAAGCCGGATTTAATATAATTAACTTTATAGTAATAGCCATTGCATCTTATTCTTTATTTATCGTTATAAGGGATTCTTTTGATCGCATATTAAAACTTGAATTTAGAACAAAACCTGGTTTATTGAGTCAAATTATAAAATTCTTGGGCACTTTGATTCTGGGATTGCTTATTATGATTGTTCTTTTATCAACTTCTTCTCTACCAGTTATATCTGGAATATTAAAGCTTCCGGTCTTTAAGTGGTTTAGCTATTTAGTCCCTTTTGTGATGCAATTTATCATATTATTATTGCTTTATAGTTTGATGCCTTCCGTATCTGTTAAAACAACTTCCTTAGTGAGAGGAGCTTTCTGGGCAACAATTATCTGGTCAATTGCCAGAGGTGGATTTGATTTCTATATATATAATTTAACTACTTATCCAGAAAGGTATGGAGCAGTTTCTGCGTTACCTATATTTTTACTCTGGATTTATGTTAATTGGGTTATTATTATGAGTGGTATGGTAATGGTTTCTGTCTATGAGAGAAGAAGAAACAATAAAGAAACATTAGAATCTCCGCAACAGATGCTTAGGGTTACAGTAGAAATGTATTCAGATAGTAAATTGAATAAACGAATAGAAAAACTTTTAGCTCCTGATAAATTGAAAGATATTGTCTATCGCTTGGATAAAGATGAGGATAAATGAATAAATATGCATTGATATCTGTTTCGGATCGTCGGAACATAGAAAAACTTGCTTTAACTTTAAACAAATTGGGATATTCTATTTTGGCTACCAAGGGGACTTCCAGCTATTTAGATTCTAAGGGGATTTATAATATAGAAATCGCTCGTTTAACCAGATTTCCTGAAATTCTTAATGGGCGCGTGAAGACGCTTCATCCCCGCATATTCGCTGGTATTCTGGCAGATAGAGAAAATTTAGAGCATATGAAAACCTTAGAAGAATTAGGAATTGACCGCATAGATTTAGTGGCGGTAAATTTTTATCCTTTTATTGAAACCTGGTCTCGTGAAGGTTCAACTCATTCTGAAATAATTGAAAATATTGATATAGGAGGACCTTCTTTAATTCGTGCAGCAGCAAAAAATTATGAGAGTGTAATTGTCTTAACGGACCCGGAAGATTATGAATATATAATGCAGTATTTACAAGATAATAAGGAAATTCCGCTGGATATGAGAATGCATCTTGCTCATAAAGCTTTTAAATATGTATCCGCTTATGATGCAATGATAGCTGAATATTTCAAATCGCTTGATCGGAGAGAAGAGCACAGCCAGAATCTTCCTTTATACTACAATTTATCTTGCAAGCTAGAACAACCTTTACGGTATGGGGAAAATCCACATCAAATAGCTGGTTTTTATCTTTCTCATCAGTCTCAATTAAAGGTTTTGGCAGGAAAGGAACTCTCTTTTAATAATCATCAAGATATTGATGCGACTCTTAGAGGTTTAAAATTATTTAAGAAACCTACCGTCATTATCACCAAACATTGCAATCCCTGTGGCATTGGTACAGATTCTGAATTGGCTCTTGCCTATGAAAAAGCATATAATACAGATACAGATTCTCCTTATGGAGGAATTGTAGGAATGAATCGTTCCCTTGATTTGAAAACAGCTGAATTAATAAATCGTGTTTTTACTGAAATTATTATTGCTCCCGATTATGAAACTGGAGTGCTGGAATTTCTTAAGAAGAAAAAAAATAGGAGAGTAATTCAATATAATCCAGAACTGCTAAATAATTTTTCTGAACCCTGGGAATTGAAAAGCTTAACCTATGGATGGTTGCTTCAATCCTGGGACTTAGTGCAAGACAATCCTGAAGAATGGAAAGTAGTTTCTGAACGACAACCTGATAAGGATGAATGGGAAGCTTTAATTTTTGCCTGGAAAGTCGTGTCCTTATTGCGTTCAAATGCCATTGCTATAACCGGTAAAGATCAGGTTTATGGTTTAGGAGCAGGTCAAACCAGTAGATTTGATTCCACGCATCTGGCAATTTGGAAAGCTCAACGCTTTGGACATAATCTTAAAGGTGCAGTTTGTGCTTCCGATGGATTCTTTCCTTTTCGCGATTCGGTAGAGGAATTAAATAAATATGGAATTAAAGCAATCATTGAACCAGGAGGTTCAAAAGCGGATAATGAAGTTATTGAGGCTTGTAATGATTATGAAATTGCCTTAGTTTTTTCAGGGTTTCGTCATTTCAGGCATTGATTTTTATTTGACAGAAAGGATGGCAAAAAAATTATATCATTAAAAGCGGAGATGTGTCCGAGCTGGTTGAAGGAGCACGATTGGAAATCGTGTATATGTGCAAAAACGCATATCCTGGGTTCGAATCCCAGCATCTCCGCCAGAATTTTTATTATCTATCCCAATTTATTGGCAAATAGAGAGGAACTTTTTAAATGAAAAAAAATACTGGTATTTATATTGGCTGCGGTGTAGTTGTTTTAATCCTTATAGCTGCATTTATGGCAGGCTATTTTATTGGCTTTGCTCCAAAAGGGAAAAGTGTGGCTGGCGGTTCATGGCTCGTTCTGGATTTAAGCGGTCAGGTCTCGGATTATTCCATTCTTCAGAGTTCTAATTTTCTGGGATATAATCCCTTAACTGTTAAGGATATTTGTTTTCGTATACGCAAAGCGGCAGATGATAATAAAATCAAAGGTATCCTGATTAAACCTAATTTACTGCAAACTAATTATGCTAATCTTAATGAAATTGATGCAGCATTGCAGGATTTTAAAAAGAGTCATAAACCAGTGATTGCTCATGGTGAAATGCTGGCTCAAAGGGATTATCTGCTTTGTGCTATGGCTGATAAAATCTATCTGGACCCTTCTGCTTCAGCTGGAATTATTCTGGAAGGAATTGCTAGCAATGTCTTATTTTATAGAGATGCACTAAAAAAGCTCGGAATAAAGATGCATATAATGCAGGAAGGTCAATTTAAAGGTGCAGCAGAACCTTACACTCAAAACTCTTTAAGTCCTGGCACAGAAGAAAATCTAAGGAAAGTGTTAAAAAATCGTTATGAGCTTTTACAACAAGAAATAGCTGCTTTGCGCAGTATAAAAATAGATACGGTGCAAAATATATATGAAAATAGACCAGATTTAACTATTAACGCTCAGGAAGCTAAAAAATATGGTTTAATTGATGAAATTGCTACCTGGGAAGAATTGCAAAAAAAGTATGATATTACGGATAAATACCAAATTTCTATCTCTAATTATCAATCAGGTTCTGAAGCTTCTGTATCTGGAGATAAGATTGCAGTGATTTATCTTAGCGGTAATATTACTCCTTCAAGCAGCTATAATAATCCTAATGTTATTAGTTTAAACAGTGTTGATAAAATTTTAGATAAGGTAGAAGCAGATAAATCAATTCAAGCAGTTGTTCTACGAATTAATAGTCCTGGAGGTTCTGCTCTTGAATCGGAATTGATTTATCAACGTATTCAAGCATTGGAAAAACCAGTTGTAATTTCTATGGGAGGAATGGCTGCTTCTGGAGGATATTATATAAGCTGTGCTGGTGATTATCTCATTGCCGATCCACAAACTATTACTGGCTCTATAGGAGTGGTGATGGCTATTCCTGAAGCAGAAGAACTGGGAAATAAGATTGGAATAGAGAGTCAAACTATCAGTTATGGAAAGTTTGCTGGAGCAGGTAATATTTTAGAAAAAACCGATCCTGAGCTTCTAGCCTCTTTGAAAAGAGAATCTGCAAGCGTATATGCCGAATTTAAACAACGAGTTATGGAAAGTCGCAAAATTGCAGCAGATAAAATTGATTTAGTAGCTGAAGGAAGAGTCTTTGCCGCTTCTGATGCTAAGGCAAATGGTCTAATTGATGAGATAGGTAATCTTCAGTTTGCAATAGCAAAGGCTGCCGAGCTGGCTAAAATTACTAAATATAATGTTCAGACCTTTCCTAAGAAGATAACTTTATGGGATTTATTACGCCAAGGTAACTGGTTCCAAATCAATAACGCTAAAGCTAAAGAAAAAGATTTAATTTCTACGGAACCAATAGAAAACTACTTGGAAAAAACTCTACCGACCAATCAATGGATATATTTTTGTCCCTATAAGCTGGATTAATATAGAATGACTCAATCAAAAAGAGATAAATATATAACTGAGATTATCGTTAATGTGCACCCTCTGGAAAAAAGAGTAGCAGTTTTAGAAGATAGTAGACTAGTAGAACTTTTTGTAGAACGTAAAGATAAACAAAATATTGTCGGAAATATCTATAAGGGCATCGTAAAAGATGTACTTCCGGGAATGGGAGCAGCATTTATTGATATTGGTCTGGAAAGGACAGCTTTCTTACATTATTCAGATATCGTTCTGGATTTTCTGGATATTTATGAGAATGAGACTCCTCATCCTAAACTGGATCCTAAGGATTCTTCACAGATAGCTAATCTACTTAAACCTGGACAAGAAATTATAGTTCAGGTGCATAAAGGTCCCCTGGGTTCCAAAGGTGCAAGACTTACAGGTCAAATTTCTGTTCCAGGAAAATATTTAGTGCTCTTTCCCAATAAACATAAGATTGCTATCTCTCGTAAAATCTTTAATCAAAGCGAACGCTATCGTATCAGGAATATTATAAGCAATTTTAAAGATCCAAATTTTGGTTTAATAGTTAGGACGGAAGCTGAAGGTTGTGATGAGGATGATTTACATACAGAATATGATGCTCTTCTAAAAACTTGGAAACTGATCGAAAAGAAAATACGCTATCTAAAAGCACCTGTCTGTGTTTTTGAAGAAAATGCTCTGGAAAACTATCTAATAAGAGACCTTTTTGGCGAAAATGTTGATCGCTTAGTCATAGATGATAAAGACTTTGCTAAAAGTATTATCCATCAATTGGAGGATATATCTCCTGAATTGATTGATAATATAGAAATATATAAAGAAGACACTCCTATCTTTGATGCCTGGGGAATTGAGAAAAAGATTGTGACTATATTCCATTCCAAAATATATCTACCTAGTGGAGGAAATATTAAAATAGAACAAACTGAAGCTCTGGTCGCAATTGATATCAATACTGGCAGCTTTACGGGGAAAACTAGTTATGAAGAAACCATTAAAAAGACTAATTTAGAAGCCGCTGCAGAAATAGCACGTCAAATAAGACTTCGGGATTTAAGTGGTGTTATTATCATAGATTTTATTGATATGTCAAGCGAACAAAATAAACAAGAAGTTCTGGAAATGTTGCGTAAAAACCTTAGACGAGATCGTGCCAAGAATAAGGTTTATAATTTTACTGAACTAGGTCTAGTTGAAATGACGCGCAAAAGGATGAGAACTTCCCTCATTGCTAATTTTTCTGATCCTTGTCCACTCTGTTATGGTAGTGGACGCATTGTCTCCAAAGATACTATGTTGATGCGTATATATCGCTGGCTAAACCGTTCGGAATACTTTATTAAAGATAAGGGCTTACGCATTGTTGTTCATCCTGAGTTATTAGAACATATTCAGAATAACTATGAATATTTTACTGCTTATAAAGATCAGATAGAAATTGTTGCAGACCCAGAAATGCGTACTGACCAATTTAAGGTTCTACTTTTACCAGACTTAGAGGATATAACTTCTAAGTTTATGTAATTCTTATCAAATTTAACTTTCAAAGCATCATTTGATAATTGCTATTTTACCGCGGGCGGTATTTCCTCCCATTTCTACTACATAGAAATAAATTCCAGATGAAACCAGCTTGCCATCATTGTTTTTCAAATCCCATATCCAGTCTAAGTTATTAATTTCCGGATTAAAAGGACCTATAGTAGAACTACGGACAAGATTACCTGAGCTATCATAAATTCTTATGTTGCCCTTTTTCCCGGCAGGGAAATTGAGGATATGGCATTGTAAATCATTAAATTTTACGGGATTAGGGTAAACCACTAGATTCTTCAAATCGTGATTATTACTTAGATAAAAACGAGTGGTAGAATACTGAGGAGCAATAATATTACCTGCAAGGTCTCTAACATTGCGTACAACTATTTGATAGGGAGAAGAACCAAACTTCAATTTATGCGCTAATGTGATTTGTACCCTATCATCTAAATGGGAAACTGAGATTATACTATTATCTGGGTCATTGGAATGACATATTAATGTATAGTTATAGAGTTGTTCAGGATTCGGGTTTGCTGAATCTAAAGATTCGCTGAAAATAATCTCCACCGTTTTTTGATCATTTAAAACCACTGCTCCATTGACTTTAGGTGGTTCAGTATCTGCAACCCAAAAGAATTTATATTGATTCTCATCAAGAGGGATATTATGAGCACTCAGGATTAATCCTATAGTAAGTAAAAAAGGTTCACTTGTTTCTGGAAATACTTGACTAAATTGCAGCTGAACTCCACAATAATTATTAAGATAATTGACTGATGAAGGATGTCCCATTCCTTGGTCAACCGTGTAAAGTGAAGGATTGCAGATAGAGGTTGCCATCGGTTGATCAAAAATTATCCGCAATCTGTTGGGACCTATCATAGTAACACTTTCAACCTGAGGAATGGGATAGGGTACTACGGAGTGCCAAATAGTGAGAGCACTTTCTGGAGGAGAAAAGGCTGAATTATAGGCTCTTATAGCATAGTGATAAGTATGACCTTCTTCCACATTGGAATCAATATAGGAACTACCCATTACATTATCTAAAATATATATCTGATCATTTTCTTCTTTTCTATGGATTCTATAATAATCAGAACCATTGTCTATCCAGCTTAATTGAACTGAGGATTCATCTAGCGGTCTAGCAATAAAATTAGTCGGTGTTGGAGGTCCACTATAAGGTGCTTCCGGAGTCCATACGACGGATATGAGAGAATCCTTTTCTACTTCATAATTAGTTAAAAAGAAAGATTGATTATTGTTATCTTTACCGGCAAGAATAGCATAGGTATTATAACTATTTCCATAAAATTGTGGCTTGAATTTACCATCTTGATATTTTACTGTATACAGATTAGGTGAGAGTGCTAATATAATCTCATCTTTTCCGTCATTATCTAGGTCTGCTGCTTGAATGGCATTTTTAGAAGCCACTTGATTGAACATAATGGAGCCCATAGAGGTATAGTTGTTATTGGAAACATTATTGAATCCTTCAAAATACCAGAAGTTGAGGTTAGGATCAAGCATATCAGTATAGTAGCCACCCACAAAGAAATCCTGCATTCCATTACCATCAAAATCACCGCTTGTAAGATAGTATGTGTTGCCAATAGGCATACGATATGTCCAGGAAAGATCAGCAGTATTATCATTAAGTATCTCATAAATCATTATATCGCCATCTGTATCAGCCGTTAAAATGTCCGGATAGTTATCATTGTCAAAATTCTTCACGATTATGGTAGGGACAAAAGCATTATAGGATGTAGTTGAACTGGTATTATGAAGAGTATTTTTAGGAGTAAAGATGTCTCCTGAACGTTTATAAGCCTGAACCACTCGTTCAGTGGGGAGGATTTTTACCAATAAAAGATCATCTATGCCATCGTTGGAATAATCAGCAATAGTACCTCCAGTTATAGAAACATCTTCCCAAATTGCAATATTAGGATAGAGACTATTTTCACTTTCTAAGATAGTGGCAGTCTCGTATTTCAAGTATAAAAGTTCCTGACCAAGATTATTGGTGTTGCCTGCACCCAGTAGCCAGAAAGAATCATTAAAGGAATGCGTGACTATATGTACTCCAGCTTCTGGTTGATAAGCATAAACCGGTCCATAACCAGTTTTAGGCAAGTCCATAGCAATATATTCTTTAATGCCATCTCCATTATAATCATAACTATAATTCAGGGGAACTTTTGGTCCTCCTAAAGGACTACTGGTATAACCATAATTTGGGACAAGCTCATAATGTATATTAAGAAAATCATTTTGCCAATCGGATATGAATGTTAAGTTACTTATATTGGTAGCCTTAACCCGGATATCTATCTTTCCCTCAGGTAGAGTTTCAGGTAATGACCATATTTGCAAAGTATCAAGAATAGCACTATAACTATAATAATACATTCCGTTTGAAGCTAGTATCTCTAATTCTGAATGTACAGGTTCATTAAAGACAGCAGCAATATAATAACGAAGGTTTTGTTTATCATAACGAGTAAATTGTTGCAAAGAGTTTGCTTTCATCTGAGGAAGCGATGGGTCATAGATAACCGTACGGAAAAAATTGTATTTACTTCCGTTTTTTGCCTCGTATTGAACCCTTATGATATACTGTCCTTCAGCGAATGATTCCGGTATATAAAAATGAGCTAATACTCCATTTTGTACCGGTTGTGTGTGAAAATGGGGATAGTTTTGATGAGTTTCCACATCATACCAATCCAGAGAGGAAGGTGCAGATTTATTAGAATACATCACTGAATAGCGGAAGAAATTATTTCCCTGAATTGTGCCAACAATATCAAAGCTTTCGGTTAAACCAGCTTGATCCAGAGGAGAATCAATATAAACCAGTGGTGGTGCTGTATTTTCCAGAAGCTTTTTTGTATTTAGCAAGCCATGTCCATAATATTGATCAAATCCAGGGGTCCCTAAATCATTCGTTGCGGTTAAAAGGCGAGAACGAACTTCACTTGGATTGAGTCCAGGATTTAAGGATAACAGTAATGCAACTGCTCCCGAAACAAAAGGAGCGGACATAGAAGTACCACTTTGTTCAAAATATTGGTTTGTGGGATCAAGCTTGTAAGTGCTTAAAACCATCTCTCCTGGAGCAACGAGGTCTAAATCAGGTCCATAACTGGAGAATCCAGCTAAGGTGCCTGTTCTATTGATAGCACTTACGGATATTGTAGTTGATAGTTTAGCCGGATAACTTAAATACGGTCCGGGATCGTTTCCTGCTGATGCCACTAAAGTTACACCTCTTGAATAAGCATAGGCACAGGCATCACCAATGATAGGGGAGTAATTAGGGTCACCCCAACTCATATTAATAACATTGCATCCATTATCAGCAGCATATATTAAAGCTGCTGCGACATCATCATCTTGTAAATAACCCTGACCATCAATGGTTAGAAAACCTGCTCTTACAATCATTAATTTAATGTTCCAGGCTACTCCACAGATTCCTACACCATTATTTCCTACTCCTCCAACAATTCCAGCCACTGCAGTGCCATGAAAATTTTCATCTTCTACATTGTTATCAGGATAAAGATAATCTCCTATCGCTATATCAGATAATTCAGGAGCATCAACAAAGTCCCAACCATAAACATCATCAATATAGCCATTATTATCATCATCTATACCATTATCCGGTATTTCTTTTGTATTTATCCAGATATTAGATGCAAGGTCAGGATGATTGATTAAACATCCTGAATCTACAATTCCAACAACAACAGTGGGGCTTCCAGTGCAATAATCCCATGCTTGAGGATTAGAAATTATAGTGTGGTATTGACGAGGATAGAGAGGGTCATTAGGTATAGTGTGTAAGGTTGAAATATAATTAGGCTGTATATATTCTACTCCAGGAAATTGTATCTTCCCTTCCATTAAATCTTGCCAGTTTGGTTCCTGTTCCAGATTAGCAAGGAAATATTGGTTATTAGGCATACCTTTAATTGGTTTTAGATTATGTGCTCCTAATTCACCCAGCCAATTATCTAAGGGAGTTATACCAGTTTGATCGGATTTTAAATCAAGCGGTGCACTGGTTTTAAAAATGAGTTGTTCAGGTGTGTATTCCAGAGCAGACAGAAAAGTTAAACTAATGAAAAAGCAGAAAAGAATAGGTAAATAGCGTTTGAACATAATTAAAGACATTAAAATTGATAGGAGAGTCCAAAAGAATGAACATTGTTCAAATGGTCAGAAAAGGAAGCCCAACCATAGTCTATACCTAAGTTTTTCCAGTTTAATCCTAGACCCGCAGTAAGATTTTCTGCATCATAATTAATTTTATAACCTACTCTAAGAGATAAGAGATGCTCTAATAAGGCTATTTCAGAACTTACAGCCGCTTTCCAATTTTCATCTACTGCTTTCATACCACTTATTTCAAATATGATATCCGCATTTTGATAGTTTATACTTTTACTAAAATCCATCTCCAAACTTGGAGCAAAGAGAGTTCTTTCTTCATCCATCTCACTTGAGATACCTAAATTGCGTATAGCAATATCAAATTGTGTCCCTGCAATGGGTGTTAACCAGCTGATGCCCAAGTCACTATGTAAACCAAGACTGGAATCCGTATCCAGCTTTTCATAAGCTATGCCAACATTGATCCCGGTATATAGAGAAGGTGTTACACGCATAGCATAATTACCTAAGAGGTCTATATCTAATGGAGAATAATGTCCTATCAGCATTCCATTGTCATCACGGAGTTCTAATTCTCCGTAATCCAGACTGCGAAAAGCTAAGCCAAAATGATTCTTACGATTAGACCAGGAATAATAAAGATTATCACAAGAAGTATCAGCTAACCAGATTATATGACCTGCACCGATAGTTCTATGAGCATTTATGGTTGAAGAGGAAGGTTGATGCAGAAACGAAGCTAACATAGAAGAGCTTTGTATCCCTCTTCCTGCTAAAGCAAGGGAAACTGGATTGGTGCTTATATCCAGAAATTGATAGCCATATTTTCCTGCATTATGATGAATATCCGCATTAAGGAATACGGAAAAAAGCATTATTAGTGATAGTATTAAAGCTGTTTTACGCACAGAAAACTCCTTCATTTTTCCACGGCAAATTTTATTTGTTTAGTAGCTCTATATCCCGAGATAACAGCAATATAGACTCCATTATGCAGCTTATCTTCAGGGAAATCAATCAATTCACGATTCTTGAGATAAGCTCTGGCATATCCTTTTTGAGAGTAGACCAGACTACCATTAATATCAAAGATTTTAATTTCTAGCGGTGTATCTTGACTGGTCATTACATTGAGATTCAGTTTATTACCAAAGATAGTTTTTAAAGGATTAGGATAAATGTAGACCTCTCCAGGAACAAAGAGTTCCGAGGTTTGAAACTGATTGGGGAGAGATGAATCATCACGACTGGCATGTCTTTCCAGATTTCCATATTCTGTTAACCAAGTATCTGCAATATCTTCCCAAACAGCATCAGGTAATAATTGACGATATATTTTTCCATCATCAGAAGCTACCCAGGCATAGATATTACCAGCAGAATCTTTACCAAAGAAAGGCATATTACGACTGGGAGTACCAAAAGAGACGGGAAATCCTTTTTTAATCCGGAAATTATCTTCCCAGCATATCAATCTATTATTACTAAAAGAACCAAGCAATTCATTCTTACCATCATTATCCAAATCCACTACTACTGCTCCAGCATTAAAAGCTAAGCTATCGGAAGCAGGTAAAAATACTGATGGTGGATTAATTAACGAGCCTGAGCGATCAATTATAGCTAATCCTTCATCTGATGTTATTATCAAATCCAGACTGCCATTAATATCCCAATCTGCAATAGTTAAAGGAGCAGTAGTATGCATATTATGGATATAGGGGAAACCAGGAAGCATTTGTAATTCATTATTAAAAACATAGATAGAATTTGTAAATTGAACTATCAATTCGCCATCTCCATTTACGCTTTTAGGTTGAAGCGGTGCTTTGAAGATAGCAACTAAGGTTGAATCTACTGGTAGATTTATCTGGTTTTCTTCCCATACGGCATTATTAAAATTATAATTTCTTAGGATATAGGTATTTACCTCTTTATTCAAGAAATAAAGTTTATCCCGAAAAATAACCATATTAGAAGCAACAGGAAAGTCAAATTCTCGTAATTGTTGTATCTCGTCATTATTTTTATTATAACTTATGATATAACTTTCCCAACTATTATTTTCATTAAGAGCGAGATAAATTTTATCATTATATGAAATAGGATGAGTTGCCCAGGTGCATCCCGAAAAGTTGCCTACAAATCTTCTATCTATATGATTTAATTTATAGAGTCGTGCTAAACTTTTCCATTGCATTGGAAGATAAAAAGAGGAACCATCCCAAACATAGTTTTGGTTTACGGGCTGAAATCTAAGCGGGAAACCAGGCATAAGAGTGTCATTTTTCCACATATGGAGCGAGCCATCAGGCATAGGATAAAAAATTTCTGTTTCTGAATCGTTGTCAAAATCTATTGCGCATGCATTGATAGGATTTTCACCTGTATAGTCAGCAGAAAGTTTCCAGCCAAAACGAACAGAAAAAGTCATTACATTGCCACTATTACTTATATTATATACTTCAAGTGGAACACCGCCATAATAGCTTTCAGCAGTAGGTAAAGATAGCAATCCATTATGAAATCTATTGCCAAAGTAATCGTTGTTATCAGCGCGGAAACTATCGTAAGGGCTCCCGTATTTATAGAGACTATAATTAGCCGTATCCAGATGCTCTATTCCATCTGCTTCTTCTAAATCTATGCCTTTATGAGTTGCATTAGCATTTACACTGTTCAAGTCAAAATTAGAAGTAAAGTTTTGTGCTATTACTCTCTCATCTATATGCCAGATAAGCAATCCCGAACCATCCACAGAAACGCTCATTCCTTCAAGTATAGGACCTCCTAATCCTGGCAACATAAAATCCCACTCGCTTCCTTTATATCTATTTTCCATAAAGTTGAAATAAGGTAAGAGAGGGTAGTTATCATAATAATCCTGTTCACCTTCTGGAAGTAATGTAAAAGAATAACTCGGCAATCCAGTATAAGGGTCAGTACTACCATCTGGATTTTGCTGTCTATTTTCTAGCAGAAAATATTCGGTGGTGGATATAGGAAGTTTATATAATCTTATAGCAGAAGAATTATGATTCAAAAAATAGTCTACTGGGATACTTTCAGCATCAGTATTAAGAGTAATTACAGGTTCCCAATTAAGATATAATCTACACCAGGGATCAAGTTGAGCTGGAACATAACCATTAGCATTCCAAATACCTGTTCCCATCAAACCCCAATTTCCTATGCCTTGAGAAGCACCGTTTGAAGAATCAGTATCAAACAGTGAAGGTAAACCTAAAATATGTCCCATCTGTTGTGCTAAGACTCCATAAATACTGAAAATATATGAATCAGCATTTGGTTCTCCTTCTGCTGGGAAATAATCCTGAAATTCATTTTCTGGGACTAGGGCAATATTTTTTAAATAGACTCCATCCGCTAACCAGCCTTGATAATTGTCATTGTCAGGATCAAACCAGGCTTGTAAACGCTTACGAGTCAAAAAAGTAGACCAAATTTCTTCTGTTCTGATGCCATTAATGTCCGATTCCTGTCCAGCACCAGCATGAAAAATCATAATTCCACCATACTGACTGAAATCTATATCTTGATCAGCCATCTGGAAAAGCGTCTGGAAAAATTCATCTAATTTCACATCTATATCGTCAACTGTATCTCTTCCATAATAAGACATATTTTTTGGCAAAGTGTATACAGAAGGATAAAGTGTGTAATTCAGTTCGTAAATTCCGTGGGAAGCATCGGCATAAAAATCGCTTAAATGCAACATCCAGCGATCAAAAAAAGCATCATTATGGACCAAATTATCGGGCCAGCTTGGATTATCAATAAATTGAACATCCTGAAACTGCACTCTAAGAACCAGTATATTGTTTGGTAAGGTCTCGTTATCTATTCTTGAGAGGTTAGTGTAATTTTTGGGTAGTTCAATTTGTGTTCTTGAATAAGCAGCAGGAATATCTGTATATAGCGGATGAGGGGGAACCATAGCCTTTAAAGAAACAGATACTATAATAACTAGGACCAGGCACATAACTCTTTGGGGTTGAGAATTCATAGCGGAACTTCCTACTAAATTTCTATAAAGAAAAAAACCGACCTCAATTCAGATGAATACTATTTTAGTATTTGGTTCTTTAAAGGAAATCAATGATTTTTAGTCAACCTAAAACCACATTCTGCCGTGTAGATTCAAGTCAGTAATGGGTTTATTGAAAAGAACATATTTCTAAATTAAAACTTTTTCCCTGCTAACAGGTCGGTCTCATTGCATTTGCAGACTCTAATATATTCATATTTCGGAGACCAAGAATCGCCACTTTTCTTCTTGTTGATTATCATTTTAAGCTTTTTTCGTTCAGTGTTACAAACTGGACAAATAACCTTTCCTTCCGTAGAAGTTTCGCGTGCCAGTTTTGCGGCAAAAGTTTTTGCTTTTCCCATTTTTCCCTCTTTTGCCCTATAACCTAAGGGCTTATATCTTTATTTTAATTTGCTCTTTCAATATAGCTAAGAGTGCGAGTATCAATTTTTACCTTATCTCCTGTTTCAATGAAAAAGGGGACAGTCAAACGTAATCCAGTTTCTGTATAGGCAATCTTGCCACTTCCAGAGGCAGTATTGCCTTTAATACTAGGTTCACATTCGGTGATGGTCTGAATAACAGTTACCGGTAATTCTATACCTAGTATTTCAGCTGTAGGAGTCAGCAAAAGAATTACTTCCATATTCTCAACTAATAGTTTATCCTGCTCTCCAATTATATTGGCATCAACCGGTAATTGCTCGTATGTTTCAGTATCCATCATTATATAAAAATCACCATCTTTATATAGATATTCCATTTTTCTGCGTTCTACACGAACTTCATTAAAAGTATCACTTTCTCTCCAAGTATTTTCTATCACTTTTCCAGTTCGTACATTTTTTAGTTTACTGCGCATAAAAGCAGGTCCCTTACCCGGCTTTACATGTAAGAATTCCATAACTTCCCAGAGGTCATCTTTGAATTCTATAATCATACCATTGCGGATATCAGCCATCGTAGCCATAAATATTCCTCATACTTATTGTTTCTGAATTATCCAAAAAATTAATCTCTTTCTATTTGACAAGGATTTTCTTTATTATATTAAATTATGGTTGCCCTATTTTATTATCTAATTGGCGTATAATTATTCCACTTTATTCAGATTTTATGTTCTAGACAAAGTTAAGCTTAATTTTCTCGTATGTCTTCCTTGGCTCTATTTGAAAAGATAATAGGTAATTGCTCTCTTATTGATGTGTAACTTATGTCCCATTTCGGACATAAGTTGGACATAAGCTGGACATAAGCTGGACATAAGCTAGCCATCAGGTGGCAGAGAAAAGATAAGGATAAAAGAACGGAAAATAAAGTCAAAAAAGAATATTTCCCCATAAAATCGGGTATATTTTTAACTTTCTTCTTGACGAAATATTAGTTTAAATACTACTGATAATAAAGATTATATTATAAAGGATGTAAAAATATGTCTGTAACCTTAAAACAAGTTCAAAACAAAAAAGACCTCAAGAAGTTTGTTTATCTACCGGAGAAATTAAATGCCCATAGACCAGAATGGGTTCCACCAATTTATTCTGATGATATGCGAGTTCTTGACCCTAAAAGAAATCCAGCTCATCGTTATTGTGATAGTGTATTACTTCTTGCTTATGATAATGAAGAATTAATAGGAAGAATAGCGGGGATTATCAATCACAGATACAATGATTATGCCAACACTAAGACTGCTCGTTTCAGTTTCTTTGAAGCTCCAGACCGTCTGGAAGTAAGCCAAACTTTGCTGGATTATGTAGAAAATTGGGCAAAAAATAAGGGAATGAAAAAGATTGTTGGTCCTCAAGGTTTTACGGAAGAAGATTCTGAAGGTTTTATATATGAAGGATATAATGAGAATCCCACTCTCGGATGTATCCAAAATCTTCCTTATGTTAATGAACATATGGAAAAGCTTGGTTACGGAAAAGAAGTAGATTGGTTTGTCTATAAAGTAGAAGTTAAGAAGGCAATGTCGGAAACTTATGCCAGACTTTTTGAGCGGGTGAGTCGGAATCCTAATTTTCACTTGTTGGAATTTACCAAAAAGAGACAACTTAAATCCTATGTCCGTCCTATTTTTGATTTAATGAATGAAGCTTTTATGGTTCTTTATGGTTACTCACCTCTTGATGATGAAGAAATTCAATCTATGGTAGACCGTTATATGCCTCTTCTTGATCCTAGATTTATCAAAGCAGTAGAAACATTAGATAAGAAGATTATAGGTTTTATTGTCTCTATACCCAATATGAGTGAAGGAATTAAAAAGGCAAAAGGACGTATTCTTCCCTTTGGCTTTTTCTATATGATGCAAGCAGCAAAAAGAAGTAAACAACTGGATAATTATCTAGGTGCAGTAAAGGAAGAATATCGCGGTAAAGGCGTGGATATTTTGCTTGGTTATTCACAGCTAAAATCAGCTTATGAAGCTGGCTTTGAAATTATTGATTCTCATCATGTGCTGGAAGATAACATCAAAATGCGCGCTGAAAACGAGAGAGTAGGTGGAGTGATTTATAAAAAATACAGACTTTATTCCAAAGAACTATAATTTATACTTAATTAATAGGTAAAAATTATGGTGGAATATAGATAATCTTCTCAAAAACAATAGGTTAGAATCTAAATTCTGAGATGATGTATATAAAGCAAAAAAATGAGTGTTAATAACCATTGCAAGAAGAGGATATACTATATATATAAATATAAATAGACGAGAATGATTTAGTATGTATAAAATGAGCCACAGGTCCATTGACAAAATAGACTTAAAGAAAAAACTGGTATTAAAAGTAACCAGGAAGTTCACTATTTAATGAGAAAATATATAGTATCTATCGTAGGACGTCCAAATGTAGGTAAATCCACACTATTCAATAGTCTATGTCGTAAGAGATCGGCTATTGTAGATGCAGAAGCTGGCATAACTCGGGACCGAAAATATGAGGATGTTGAATGGAATGGTAAAATCTTCAAATTGGTTGATACAGGAGGTATTATCTTTGATGATAAAGAAGAACTAACCAAAAAAGTTCGGCATCAGGCACTTCTTGCCATAGATGAATCAGATTTGATTATTTACTTAGTTGATGCTCATACTGGCACAACCGATATAGACAAAACTATAGCTAAATTGCTTTATCCTCACAGAGACAAGGTTATGCTGGTTGCTAATAAGGTGGATAATGAAAAATATGAATGGGAACTATATGATTTTCTGCAGTTAGGTCTTGGTGACCCTTTCCCTGTTTCAGCCATTCAGGGGAAAAATATCGGAAATTTTCTGGACGAAATTTTGGACCATATCCCAGAAACTCAAACAGTTACAGACGAGCAAGAAACTGGACCTACACGGATTGCTGTGGTCGGTAAACCCAATGTAGGTAAATCCTCTATCGTAAATCTTCTGTTAGGTAAAGAGAAACAGATAGTTACTGATATTCCTGGTACTACAAGAGATTCGGTAGATAGCTATTTTCGCTATTATGGTAAAGAATATGTTCTGGTTGATACAGCAGGTTTACGACGCAAAACCAAAGTTAATTACGGAGTAGAATATTTCAGTGTTATGCGAGCAATTGAAGCAGTAGATCGTTCTGATGTGGTAGTTCTTGTTCTTGCAGCAGATGAAGAAATATCGGAACAGGAAGTGAAAATTGCTTCCTATGCTCGCCGGAAAATGAAAGAGATTATAGTGGTCTTTAATAAATGGGATTTAGTAGAAAAGGATAGCAAAACCACAGGAAAATATGTTGCAGAACTTTATCGGAAGATGCCATTTCTTCAATTTGCACCAGTTCTTTTTATCTCTGCTAAAACTGGTCAAAGAATAAATAAAATAATGGAAACGGTTGTAAAGATAGAGCAAGAAAGCGAAAAACGCATTCCTACCAGTGAATTAAATCGTTTTATTGAGACTGTTGTAGATAAACATCCCCCTACTCATCGTTCGGGAAAAGAAGTTAAGATTTACTATGCAACTCAAGCGGGAGTAAAACCTCCGACATTTGTTTTTTTTTGCAAGAGACCAGCTTTAGTGACAGAAAACTATCGTCGTTTTCTCCATAATCAAATTCGGGAAATGTTCTCTTTTGAAGGAGTTAGCATTAAGCTTATATTCAAGGGAAAAAGTGAAAAAGAAAGGTTAGCAGAATGAATTTTACCTTACTATGGCTAGTCCTTTGTTTAGGTGCATATTTCATTGGAAGCATTCCATTTGGTTATTTGGTTGGGAAGATTTTCCATCATCAGGATATCCGTAAAAGTGGAAGTGGAAATATTGGTGCTACAAATGCTTTGAGACTTTATGGAATTATTACGGGCATTGGTGTTTTGATTTTAGATTTTCTTAAAGGTTTTATCGTAGTATGGTTTCTCTATAAAGTGGTTCCAGTAAAATTCAGTTACTTGATAGTTGAGAATCCAATAAACCCATTCATTTATAACCTGCCTGCTTTAATGGTTATTATTGGGCATATGTATTCTATCTTTCTTGGTTTTAAAGGAGGAAAAGGAGTTTCTACTGCTCTGGGAGTTTTTATTTTCCTGGATACTATTCCGATGTTACTAGCATTAGTAGTATTTGTAATCGTGGTAGCAATAACTCGCTATGTTTCTTTAGGCTCTATTATAACAGCATTTTCCTTTTTTATTATAGATTTTCTCTGGAATATATTAGTGATGAAAGAATATGCGTTCCCCTGGTTTCAGTTGACGGTAGTGTTATTGATAATATATAAACATTATCCTAATATTCTTCGTTTACTGGAGCACCAGGAAAGTAAATTAAGCTTTAAGAAAGGTAAAGAATAGATGTGTGGTATTATTGGAATATATGGCAATCCTGAATCAGCTAGATTAGCTGCTCTGGGAATGTTTGCAGAACAACATAGAGGACAGGAAAGTTGTGGTTTAGCTGTTAGTGATGGGAAAGTTATTCATTTACATAAAAGTATGGGCTTGGTAAAAGAAGTGTTTACTGACGATATTCTCAAGACACTACCAGGTTATATCGCTGTAGGTCATGTTCGTTATCCAACTAAAGGTGCAGCAACAAAATTTAATACTCAACCTCATCTCGTGGAAACTCTCTGCGGTCCAAGCTATGCTCTCGCCAGTAATGGAGATTTAGTTAATTATGACCAGGTACGAGCTAGATTAGAAGCTGAAGATGTATATTTTAATAGCGATAATGATGGTGAACTTTTAGTTAAATATCTTGTCTGGCAGATTGTAGCCCAAAAAAGAGATATCGTTGAAGCTATCCGATGCTTGATGCAGGATATAAAGGGTGCGTATTCCTGTGTTTTTTGTACCAGGAAAGAACTTTATATGTTTCGTGACCCTCTTTCTATCAGACCTATGATTTGGGGTAAAAATATCAATGGAGATATAGTAGTAGCATCAGAAAGTTGTGTGCTGGATATTCTGGATGTAAATGGTAGAAGTGAAGTTCCAGCTGCTGGAATTATTAAAGTTGGAGATGATGGGATTACGGTTATAGAAAATAATCCTGATCAATACAGACATCAAAATCATCATAGTTATTGCGTGTTTGAGCATATCTATTTTTCTCGTCCAGACAGCTATCATTTTGGAGAAAATGTCTTTGAAGTGCGAGAAGATATAGGAAGAAAATTAGCAGAAAATGACAGAGGTTTAGATGCTGATTGTGTTGTTCCAGTTCCCGATTCAGCTAATTTTATGGCAGTTGGGTATTCAGCAACCAGCGGAATTCCTCTTTCTTTAGGTCTTATACGTAATCATTATGTTGGTAGGACATTTATCAAACCGGAACAAACTATTCGTGATGAGAGTGTTCGTCAGAAATTTAATGTTTTGCCTAACTTCTTTAGAGGGAAAAAAGTTGTGCTGGTAGATGATTCTATTGTGCGTGGAACGACGATAAGAAAGATTGTGAGAATGATAAAATTAGCAGGAGCAGATGAAATTCATCTTAGAATTGGTTGTCCTCCAATCTGTTACTCCTGTTATTATGGCATTGATACTCCTCATAGAGAAGAACTGGCTGCGAATCTTTATTCTTTGGAAGCGATGAAAGAAAGAATTGGGGTTACAAGCTTAAAGTATCTGGATATGGACTCATTGAGAGAATGTTTAAAAGAGCCAACCGAATATTGTTATGCTTGCTTTAATGGAGATTATCCTCTGGAGAAAGAATGATAGCTGATATTCTTGAAAGATTTCAAGGAAAAAGAGTTCTAGTTTTAGGCGATGTAATGTTAGATCATTATGTCTGGGGTGATGTTGAACGCATTTCTCCCGAAGCTCCTGTTCCCGTATTAGAAGTACAAAAAGAGGAATTTCGTTTAGGTGGAGCTGCAAATGTGGCTCTTAATATCAGGACTCTTTCAGGAGAGCCATTACTATTAGGTGTCATTGGAAAAGATTCTGCCGCTAATGACATTATCCACCTTTTGCAAGAAAAAGATATTGCTACCGATGGACTAGTGATAGATTCCTCTCGTTCTACCACTTTAAAAACCCGTATAGGAGCAATCAATCAGCAAATTGTTCGCCTAGACTATGAAACCAAAAATGATATAAATCTTGAGACAATGAGAAAGCTTTTAACTAATCTGGAGGGCTTGCTAAAAAACTGTGATGCTATGATCATTGAAGATTATAATAAAGGTCTGCTAACTGCTAAAGTAATTGAAGAGGCTCTTAGATATGCAAGAGAAAAGAATGTTCCGGTAGCTGTTGATCCTAAACAGAAGAATTTTATGGCTTATCAAGGTGTGGATATTTTTAAACCGAACTATAAAGAATTACAAACTATAAGTGGAAAGATATTTGAGACTGAAGCAGAGTTTATTAAAACTGCTCGTGATTTTCAGCACAGAATGAATATTAAGAACTTCATTGTCACACGAGGTGCTCAGGGGATGTATGTTTTAGAAGGTATAGGTGGACCTATACATCTGCCTACTTGTGCACGAGAAGTTTATGATGTCTCTGGTGCAGGAGACACTGTTATCAGTACTTTAACCCTAGCTTATATAAGTGGTGCTGATATATTTTTAGCAGCTGATATTGCTAATCATGCTGCTGGTGTTGTTTGTGGCATTAAGGGAACTGCTAGTATTACCACTGACCAATTGCTATCAAGCTACAATGATTAAAGATAAGATAAAAAGCTGGGAAGAATCAAGTTATTGGTGCGAGAAATTTCATTCTCAAAGTAAAAAAGTGGTCTTTACTAATGGATGTTTTGATATTTTGCATTCTGGACATATTCAGTATCTGGAACAAGCAAAAGCTTTAGGAGATATTTTAGTTTTGGGCTTAAATAGCGATGATAGTGTTCGTCGGATTAAAGGTGCACCACATCCTATAGTATCCGAAAAGGATAGAGCTTTTGTGGTAGCTGGTCTTCAAAGTGTTGATATCGTAGTTATTTTTGAACAGGATACACCTTACGAACTTATTCGTTTACTCAAACCAGATATTCTAGTAAAAGGTGGAGATTGGAAGCCTGAAGATATTGTAGGAGCAGATTTTGTGCAAGCATATGGGGGTAAAGTTCTTAGTTTACCTTATCTAAAAGGTGTTTCCACTACTAAATTATTCCTCAAAATTGCAGCTGCTTTTTCTGGTACTAAGGATAAAGGTAATTGAAACTATGAATAATGAGAATTATCCATATCCAACGGAGGATTTAGGGACAGTTATTGAAGTGGAAGGAGAAAAAATACGGGTAGAAGTAGTGCGAAGTGCAAATTGTAAAACCTGTTCTATGCAAAGCTTTTGTTTTGGACTCAACAAACCTGCAGTGTTTGAAGTGGAAAGTGAACTTGAGCTAAAACCTGGTGATAAGGTAGAATTGGAAATAGCGCCAGCTTCAAGAATAATATCTTCCCTACTGATCTTCGGTTTACCAATTCTTTGTCTTTTCCTTGGGTATTTTATAGGAAATATCTGGCTGGAAGAGCTTCCCTCTATATGTATTGCTTTAGCTGCCACTGCTTTTAGTTATATTATCTTAAAAATAATAGATAGAAAATTTGGAAAAAAGATACAGGTTCGTATTGGAAGAAAATTATGATTATTAGACTCAATGATATGGTCTTTTATGGATATCATGGTGTTAATGATGAAGAACGAAAGTTGGGACAACGTTTTATCGTTAATCTAGAAGTTCAAACTAATCCAGAAACAGATTTGATGATCAAACGATTAGAAGATACAGTAGATTACACTAAAGTTTATGCGGAAATCCGTGAAATTATGGAATCTCGTCAATTTCTTCTATTGGAAAATTGTGCTAATATAGTAGCAGATAAGCTTCTAGCTGAGTTTCCTTTGATATGGAAATTGAAGTTGTGCATCCAGAAACCATCGGTTCCTATTCAAGGAATATTACGCAGTGTAGAAGTGGAAGTGCAAAGGAGCCGTGAATGATAGCCTATCTCTGTCTGGGTTCTAATCTAGATAATCCTGAGACACAGATTCATTCAGCTTGGCAAATGCTGGCGAAAGACCCTAAAATACGAATTTTGAAAAGTTCTCCTCTAATTCAGACAAAACCAGTGGGAAACTTAAATCAGCCTGATTTTTTTAATCAGGTAATAGAAATAGAAACTTTCTATTCTTCCGACGAGCTATTGCAGAAAGCATTAACCCTGGAAAATCAGATGGGACGTGTTAGACAAGAACATTGGGGTCCAAGGACTATAGATATTGATATTTTACTTTACGAAGATGAGGTCAAGCATACCAAAGATCTGATCTTGCCCCATCCAGAGATGGCTAATAGGAAATTTGTGCTGGAACTTATAGGTTCTATTAATCCCAATTTGATGCATCCAGTTTTACATAAAAGTATAGCCGACCTTTTGAAAGACCTAAATAAAAAGGAAGTTGAATAATGTCTAACTTATCAGCAATAATTCTTGCTGCTGGAAAAGGCACAAGAATGAATTCAGAACGAGCTAAAGTCACCTTTAACTTGGCTGAAAAACCTATAATTCAGAGGGTAGTTAATACTGCTTTAAAGGCTAATTGTTCAAAAATCTATGTGGTGGTAGGTTATCAAAAAGAGAGTGTCATTGGTTCGCTGCATGAAGATTCTCGTTTGATCTTTGTAGAACAACCTGAACAATTGGGCACAGGTCATGCAGTAATGATGGTAGAACCAGTTTTTTCTGAAAGAGAAGAGGATGTGTTTATTCTTTGTGGTGATGTTCCACTTTTAAAACCAGAGACGCTGAAGAAACTATATAACGAACATTGTACATCCAGCGCTTCTTGTACCATTCTAACTTCTATTATGGATAATCCAGGAAATTATGGGCGTATTTTAAGAAATGCTTCTGGAGAAATAACTGGCATTGTTGAGTTCAAAGATGCTTCGGAAGAACAGAAAGCTATTAAAGAATGGAATACCGGGATTTACTGTTTCAAAGCTGGTGATATGTTTGATGCTCTTAAACAGATTTCCAGTACTAACAATCAGAATGAATATTATCTAACCGATGTGGTCTCTGTCCTTGCAAAGCAGGGGAAGAAAATTTCTTCTGTAATATTAGATAATCCTATAGAAGCTGCAGGAGTTAACTCCCAAGAACAATTAGCTGAATTGGAAGATTTATTTATTGCTGAAATCTGCAGGTATTGGTTGAATAATGGAGTGGTAATACATAATCCACGAACTGTCTATATTGGCGAAGAAGTTGCTATTGAAACAGATGTGGAGATTGGGCAAAATTCAATCATTTTAGGTAAAAGTGAGCTGCGGAAGGGAGCTTATATTGGACCTAACTGCTATATTGAAGATACGGTTCTTTGCGATAACAGCCTCCTGGAGGGATATAATATACTGGTTAATGCTCATATTCCTGAAGGTCATATTCTTGAATTTGGCGAAAAGACAATAGAAGATTTAGATTATGAATAAAGAATTTCTATACTCTCCTTGGCGATTAAACTATATTGAAGGAGAAAAAACAGGTGATTGTATCCTTTGCCGTTATCAAGAAGCAGATAAAGACCGGGAAAATCTAATCGTTTATCGCGGAACACATTGTTATGTAATGTTAAATCGTTATCCTTACAATAATGGTCATATAATGTTGGTGCCCTATTTACATCTAAAATCTCTGCATGAACTACCTGGTGAAGTCATTGAAGAATTGGGAACTCTTTGTCAGTTAAGTGAAAAGGTGTTGCTTTCAGCTTATAATTGTGAAGGTATAAATGTAGGTATTAATTTAGGAAGAGCTGCAGGAGCAGGTATTGATGAGCATCTCCACATTCATATGGTACCTCGCTGGATTGGAGATAGTAATTTTATGAGTGTAGTTGGAGGACAAAGAGTGATTCCAGAAGCTTTTGAAGTAAGCTGGCAAAGATTGCATCAGGAATTTGTTAAACAGCTTAAATTGAAGAAGTAAGGCATTAGATTTGACAGCAAAGCACTCATCAAATAATTGGTTTTCCAGTAAAAGCTGGCTCTGGATTCTTATTGTAATCTTAGCAGGAGTGCTGATAACCTTAATATATATAAGATTCATATCTCCTAAGGGTGATTTTCAGGACTTGGATGAAAAGAATTTACCTGCTATTAAGGTAATTATCAAGAATGGTTGCGGGGTTGAGAACTTAGCAACAGATTATGCTAATTATATTCGTAACAAGAATATTGAAGTAATTAGAATTTCTGATACTTCTCACCCAATCTACAATAAGTCCTTGATTGAAGTTAAACAGGAAGATTTGCAGGATTTGAAAAGATTGCAAAAAATGACGGGCATTCAGCGCTATACTCTAGCCATAGATTCTAGCAGTGAAGCTCCTTTTATTATCATATTAGGAGCTGACTACGATGCATTTTTGAAACATTAAAAAGGAGAAAAGATTTTGACGGATAATATAAAGTTAACAGCTGTTTTAAGCTGGCTTAACGAGAAAAAAGCAGAGCACATAGCGGTGTATAATGTTACAAAAAACTGCAGTTACACAGATTTTATTGTCGTGTGTGATGGCTCTGCAGATCTTCATAATAAAGCTATTGCTAAGCATATATTGTATATGGCAAAAAAGAGTAAATATCAGATTATCAGTAAAGCCGGTTTAGAATATGGTCAATGGATATTAGTTGATTTGGGAGATGTTATCGTGCATATATTTCTACAAGAAAAAAGAGAATATTATGAGATTGACCAGCTGTTTTCTGAACTTACAGAACCAATTAAGGAAGAGAAAACTTTATGATAAAGAAACAAATAGCTGACAATGTGTCCGAAGCTTTAGATAAGCTAAAATTAAAGCATACAAAAGAATTTTCCGTAGAAATACCTAATAATCCTGATTTTGGGGATTATTCAACTAATGCTGCTCTAATGCTGGCAAAAGAAAATCAACTTACTCCCAAACAGATGGCAGAAAAACTGGTTAAAGAACTACGAAAGAATAAGCAATTTAAAAGTGTAGAAATTGCTGGTCCCGGTTTTATCAATTTCCGTATAGCTGCTTCGCTCTATCAAATAATGTTATGGGATATTCATAAACAAGGTAAGAATTTTGGATCTTCTGATTATGGTAAGGGCGAAAAAGTCCTTATTGAATTTGTAAGTGCCAATCCTACTGGACCTTTAAATATTGTTAGTGCTCGTGCGGCAGCTTTTGGCGATACTCTTTATCGCCTTATGAAAAAAGTGGGCTATGAGCCAGCGAGAGAATACTATGTAAATGATGCAGGAAACCAAGTGGATATTCTCGCTGAAAGTTTGGAGCTCCGTTTGCGGGAAATTCAAGGAGAAAACATTGGAGAGTTCCCTTATGAAGCTTATCATGGAGAATATGTTAAACATTTAGCTCAAAAGCTTAATGCCACTGAAGGTGTACGGGTTTTTATGATGCCAGAAAAAGAACGAACTGAACATCTCAAAGAATTTGCTCTCCGAGAAATATTAGAAATGCAGAGGCAAAGTTTGGAACGTTTTGATGTCCAGTTTGATAATTGGGTCTCGGAAAGAACCTTACGCCAGGAGGGTGTGGTTGAAGAAGTGCTAAGCTATCTGACAGAAGCTAATTGCACCTATGAGAAAGATGATGCTATATGGTTCTGTTCCACTAAATATGGCGATGATAAAGACCGGGTTTTGATGAAAAGCGATGGCTCTATTACTTATTTTGTGCCTGATCTTGCTTATCATCTTACAAAAATTCAACGGGGTTATACTAAACTAATTGACATATTTGGACCTGACCATTATGGCTATGTACCTCGCCTCAAAGCTGCATTTCGCGCTTTGAATTATGATGAAAATATATTAGAGATTATCTATCTTCAGCAGGTTAATCTATACGAAGAAGGCGAAAGAGTAAAGATGAGTAAACGAGCTGGAAAGATAGTAACAATGGATGATTTAATCTCATTGGTGGGAAAAGATGCAGCTCGTTATTTCTTTATTGCTCGTAAAGCAAGTGCCCATCTAAATTTTGATCTAGATTTAGCTCTGCAAAAAAGTAACGAAAATCCAGTTTATTACTGTCAATATGCGCATGCTCGTATTTGTTCAATACTCAGGAAAGCTCGTCAGGAAAATATTTATCCACGCTACTTTAAACATGCACTCATCCGGAAACTTAACCGTCCTGAGGAAATGGCTCTTATCCAGAAAATGACTGCCTTACCGGACCTTTTGATAGACATCGTGAATAAAAGAGAACCTCATCTTCTGGCTAATTACACTCACGAGCTCTGTGCACTATTTCATCATTTTTATAATCGCTATCGGGTCATAAATCCCAAAAGAATAGAGCTTTCTCAATCCAGACTATTGCTTATTGAGACGGTGAAACACACACTAGGAATTTGTCTGGATTTAATGGGTATCAGTGCCCCAGAAAAAATGTAATTATGAGATGCAAGTGATTCGTGCTATGCAAGCTTCCGACCTTGATGAAGTTGTTCGTATTGAAAACCTGGTTTTTCATTCTCCCTGGCCCCAACAGGCTTTTATGGAAGCTCCTTACACTTATTTCTGGGTAATCTGTGAGGATGAGGTTTTGCAAGGATACATTATCTATCACACAGTTTTGGATGAAGGAATTATCCTTAATTTTGCTATTGACCCAAAATTCCAGCATCAGGGACTGGGCACGCGTTTGCTGAATGAAACATTAAAAATCTTAATTGATAGTGGAATACGAACCTTCTTTCTGGATGTTCGTGCTTCCAATCTCATAGCTCAGAATTTATATAAAAAATTTGATTTCCATCCCATTGGTAAAAGAAAAAACTATTATAGTGAACCGATAGAGGATGCTATCGTAATGGTAAAATACATAGATGAATGGTATAACAAGAAATTATGATTATCTGGTAATCGGCAGTGGCATTGCTGGTCTAATCTATGCTCTTCAGGTTTCTCGTTGGGGTAAAGTTGCTGTAGTTACCAAGAAAAGTTTATTTGATTGCAATACAGACTATGCTCAGGGTGGTATAGCTGCTGTTCTGGATCCTCAGGATTCCTTTGAAAAACATATTGAAGACACTTATCAAGCAGGAGCTGCACTTGGGAAGAAGAAAGTTATTCAGCAGGTAATTATGGAAGGTCCAAAACTTATTCAATATTTGATTGACCTGGGAACAGATTTTACCCGTAAAGATGCAGCCTATGATAATTGTCTGGAAAACCTTTCTCTTACTATGGAAGGAGGTCACACTTTTCGTCGTATTGCTTATGCAGAGGATTCTACGGGTCATCAGATAATGGAAACTCTTACTAGGCGTTGTCGGGAAAATTCTAATATAGACATTTATGAATATCATATTGCCATAGATCTCATAACCCAGCACCACATAGTTCAGGATGAAGGTTTCACCCCAGGAATTACTTGCTGGGGAGCTTATATTATGGATGAGGCAAGCAAAGAAGTGAGTATCTTCCGAGCTCGTAAAACTATGCTTGCTACTGGAGGTGCAGCCCGAATTTATGCCCATAACACCAATCCTGATGTTGCAACAGGTGATGGTATGGCTATGGCAAGATTAGCTGGAGCTCGTTTGGCTAATATGGAATTTGTTCAGTTTCATCCTACCGCTTTCTGGTCTCCAACAGGCGAAACTTTTCTCATTAGTGAAGCTTTACGAGGAGAAGGTGCCATTTTACGTTTACAAGATGGCAGCACTTTTATGGAAAAGTATCATCCTCAAGGTAATTTAGCACCCCGGGATGTGGTTTCAAGAGCTATTGATGCAGAATTGAAAAAGCGAGGCGAAAAATTCTGTTACTTGGATGCCACAGGAATCCCAGCTGAAATATTACATAAGCATTTCCCGCATATTGATAGCCAATTAAAAAGTTATGGCATAGATTTTACTAAAGACCCTATTCCGGTTTTTCCTGCAGCTCATTTCTTTTGTGGAGGAGTGTTAGCTACTATTGATGGTATAACTGATATCAAAAATTTATTTGCTGCTGGAGAAGTAGCCTGTACTGGACTTCATGGTGCAAATCGTTTAGCATCTAATTCTTTACTAGAAGCTTTGGTTGTGGGTTGGAGAGCAGGAAATCATCCTTCAAATCTGGAAGAAGTGACCTTCCCAGAAATATTGCCCTGGAAACAAATGGAAGAGTTCAATGAGCACGAATGGGTGGTTATTTCTCACAATCGTGAAATTATTGGAACTATTATGGATGGCTATGTGGGTATTAGACGTTCACGGCGTTTGCTAAAATATGCCTTATCACGTATGGAAAATATATATAACGAAGTTAATAATTTTTATCAGCATAATGCTGTGCGTCGGGAAGTGGTGGAAACTCGTAATATGGCAGTTATTGCTATCGCTGTGATCCGAAGTGCATTGATGCGTAGGGAAAGCCGAGGTGCACATTATCTAATTGATGCCCCCGAGCCAAACGATGAACTTTACAAAATAGATACTATAATTTAAATGGTATTTATGAAAGGAATATTTATTACTTTTGAAGGTATTGAAGGTAGCGGTAAGAGTACACAGACAACTCTTCTTTGTGCTGCTTTAGAAAACCTTAACTATAAAGTTTTTTGCACGCATGAACCAGGCGGTCCTCCCATTGCAGAGGAAATCAGAGAGCTCTTGCTTAATACTAAACATAAAGAAATGCTTCCTGAAACAGAGCTTCTTCTTTATTCTGCAAGTCGGGCTCAACATACAGGTGAATGGATTTTACCAGCCTTACAAGATGGGAAAATTGTTGTATGTGATCGCTATTACGATTCAACTTTTGCCTATCAGGGGGCAGCAAGGTCTTTAGATATGGATTTTATTCGTATGCTTAACGATTTTGCTACTTATCATACGAACCCAGATTTAACTTTTCTTCTAGATTTATCGGTGGAAGAAGGTAGAAAAAGAATAAAAGACCGTTATCCAGACCGTTTAGAAAGTGAAAATGATGAGTTTTATCAATGTGTGCGAAATCAATATTTAGCTCTGGCAAAGGAATATCCAGCAAGATTTGTAGTCCTGGATGGTTCTTTGCCCGAAGAGAACATTCATAATATGGTGTTAACTAAAGTTTTAGACTATATAGGAGCTCAATGTGAAAAATAAAAAACAGCGCCGGGCACTTATTACTATTGTTGTAGTATGGTTTCTTTCTGCAACAATGTTATTTACTGCTACCAGCTTATTTGCTCAAAATAAATCATCTGGTAGTGATCTCTATTCGCAATTGGGTCTTTTTAGTGAGGTACTACAAAAGCTGAAACAAAACTATGTGACTGAGCTTAAGGATGAGGAATTGATTAAAGCGGCTATTAACGGAATGCTCGGTTCCACTGATCCTCATACTAATTATTTTCCCAAAGAAGAATTTGAAGAATTTACCACTTCTACCAAAGGTTCTTTTGGCGGATTGGGTATTCAAATAGATAAGATTGGAGATTATATCACGGTTATTTCACCTATTGAAGGGACTCCTGCCTATAGGATGGGAATTACTACCGGGGATAGAATTATTAAAGTGAACGATGTCAGTATTATTGGTGCAAGCACTGATGAAGCAATAAAACATATGCGAGGTGAGGTAGGTACTACCGTTACTATCACTATCAGCCGTCCTGGAGTGGAAAAACCATTGGAGTTTACGCTTACTCGTGAAGTAATTAAGATAAAGAGTATTCCCTACTATTTTAAACTGGATAATGGAGCTGGGTACATCCGTATCAGTCAATTCAATGAAAATACGGTTCAGGAACTTAGAACTGCTTTGAATAATCTTGAAAATGAAGGTATAAAATCTCTTATTATAGATTTACGCTGGAACCCTGGAGGATTATTAGACCAGGCAGTAGATACCGTAAATGAATTTATAGGTCCTAGAAAGTTAGTTGTGGAAACCAAAGGTAGAATTCCAAGTTCAAATCGTCAATATTTCACACGTTACAATACAAAATCTCGTAATTATCCTATTATAGTGCTAGTAAATGAAGCTTCTGCAAGTGCTTCCGAAATCTTTGCTGGTTCTATGCAAGATTGGGATAAGGGATTGGTCATTGGAAAACCTACTTTTGGAAAAGGAAGCGTGCAACAGCTGATTCCTCTGATGAATGGAGGAGGTCTTAAAGTTACTACGGCATATTATTATATCAAATCAGGTCGTTGTATTCATAAAAATATAAATGATAAGATGCTTTTAGGGAAAGAAGTGACAGAAAAAGACCGAGAAGCAGAAAAAGAAAAGAATTTACAGCAAATATATTATACCGTTAACAAAAGAGTCGTATATGGTGGAGGAGGCATTACTCCTGATATTGAAGTAGATGCGGACTTAATGACCAATTTTGCTGTGGAACTACGCCGTCAAAATGCGTTCTTTAACTTCGCCGTAGATTATATGGTGGAACATCAACATAAACTGGACAAAAACTTTGTGGTCACAGATGAACTTATGAATCGTTTCCTGAATTATGCCAAGGATAAAGGAATCTCCTATACTCAGGCTGATTTAGATAGCACGGACACCTATATACGTACGATGCTTAAATCAGAACTTATCCGAAATGTCTATGGTGATACCGAAGCTTATAAAGCCAGTATCGGTTTGGATAAACAACTCCAAACTGCTATTAATCTTTTAAATAAATATCAAACAATGGATGCCCTTTTTGAGTATGCTGCTACTAAGAATAAGAGGTAACCGAACTTAGTCCATTTAATGATATATATAAAAAGAAGATATTGTCATCGGATACTTGCATCTAAAAATTCCAAAAAGCTGACAATATCTTCTTTCTTTTTACATTTAGAAAGCAAGATAATCTATTCTACCGCTTCTTGTTTCAATAGTTGTGCATCTTTATTCTTTCTCTTTAATGCTATATCCAGTCCTATTTTAACTGCATAAAATGCCAGAAGGGACATAACTCCATCAATTAATAAATCGTTCATAGTATCTGAAACTCCCAAACGAGTATCTCTTATTCCATATACCATTTCCAGATAACGAGAGCTTTGTATATCAGTTTTAAAAAGAGAATCTATTATAAATTCTACAATTTCCCATAAAGCACCAGCATTTAAAGTGAAACAGAGAGTAAACCAGGCAATAAAAGAAGGAGTTAAAACCTGTTCTCCCAGATCAAAACCACTCTGAGAATATATCAATAAAAATCCGATTCCTGCAGTAGTGAGAGAGGAAGCACAATGTAAAACAAATTCTAAATGAGGAATAGATGTGATTGGAGGGTAAATAATAGGGAGATAAATCATAATTAATAGTATAGCTTGTATCACTATAGGAATCCGAAGTTGATTTTGTTTTCCTAGGGCAATTGGTATAAAGAAAAACAAAAGAGTTACTGCTGAAAGACCTGCCAATTCCCAGGCAACACTATGAAGATGGTAACCAGTTCCCAAAGCTGATAAAAGTATTGCTATATACTGCCATTGCCTTGTTCTATTAGATATACTTACTTTATCCTTTGCCATTTATATCCCTTACCAATATTTTCTTAGAATTTCTTGTAAACCATAATCAAATTTTTGTCAAGTTTAACTCCAGCAAACCATCACTTAGTGCCTTAATTTTTTTTATAATAACATTCATTATCTTCATTAATTATGTATTTTCTACAATATTTTTGAAATACTTGATAGTATTTCTATCCTTCCTTTATCTTAGCTCTCCCCTGTCAAAAGTAATAGGAAAGAGTCAAGGGAGAGTAAGGATACTCTCATCACTTTGTCCTAAGATGGGCTAACGAAATTAGAGAGCTAATAAAAAGCAAAAAATTAAATATATGATATTGTAAGCTCTGATAGCAAAGAGATTAAAAGAGATTGAGCAAGCGACAATAACTATTATCACGAATTTACCAATATTATAATTAAAAATATAAATTTTAATACTATTAGAATAACAACCTACTAATTGGCTAATCAAATATGGGAGTATTTATGTTAAAAAAGTGCTGCCATTCTTCTATAATGAATGGCAGCACTGAAGTTTAGTAATAAAAGTATAGGTTAATATTATCAATTATGGCATTACTTGTATGTGGGAAAGCCATAAATAATATCCCAAATTCCGATTAGAGCTATTAAATAACATATACCACACAAATTTCTGTTTGTAATCGCTATGTTTAATAACAGAAAGTAGATAACCTATTGAAGATAAACGATACATTATAGTTTAGGAGGAAGTGTAGAAGCATCAACTTTAGAGTGCTTATCAGTAACTTTAAAACTCCACCCTTTTCCAGCATCAAAATGCAGGGTAGTCACATCCCATAAATCACCGGAATCGGATAAAAAGCCATAATAATTAACTGGAGCTTGTTCTCCTTTCTGGATTACAACTACACAGTTTGTGCCGATAGCATTTTCACTATCATGGTCACTGTAATAATGAACTTGTACATAATAATCCCCTGGGATTACATTTTGAGTTGTAATATTTTCAGGTCCATAGCCATCCACATCGTCTACATCAAGAGCTAATCCACTAGCTGTATTTCTGTTTCTCCAGTAACATTTTTCGCCATTAGGGTCAGTAATCCAAAAGTCAACATCCGTTCCATAAGTATCCCAAGTTAGGGTACAATGTAGTGCCATTAATGGTACTAATGAAGAAAAAGTCATCGTATTTTCTGCTACCAGAGCTCCAGAAACAGCTACAACATAAACGGAATGCTGAACTTCCTCAGTTGAACCGGTTAATACTATTTCCTGAGAGAAATTTCCATTAACTAAATTAAGATCAAGAGTATGCTCGCTATCATTATCCAGAATTAGTAAAGCAGTTGTCAATTGTGGATTGGCGATTTTTCCACTGATATTAACTATACGGTCAGTGACAAGATCAGAGATTTCATTTATGGTGACATAAAATTCAACTGGAAGCTCAATTGTATCAGTAATGAGTACATTGTCATTGTTCTGATTCTGAGTGGTAAATTGATATTGAAGAGTCAGTTGATTTTGAGTGAGTTCTTTATTGATATTAATATGCACACTTACAGGTAAGGTTTCTCCGGCTTCAATAGATACATTGGAAGGACTAAAGGATGAAGAAAAACCACTTGAAGCTAAAACATTGTGATAACCCGTCAGGTCTGTTGTACCTGTATTACTAACAAAGAGTTTAATAGTAGCGCTTTCTCCAGGATTGAGTTTATTATCAATAAAGTTTTCAGATACAATTTCCCAATCATCAATAACTAATCTTCCTCCAGATGAAGCAATATTAATGCTTCTGGATTTATGATTACCTAAATTATCGGAAATTTCAACTAAGATGGTGTATTCCTTTTCTTCTGTAGGAGTGAAAGTTAAATCCGTTCCATTTGCTTTAAAACCAGTGTAATTACCTCCGGAAACAGACCACTGGAAAGAAAGAGCCTGTCCGACAGTGCTAACACAGGTAATATGAGCATGAACTGGTTGATTAACGGTTACACATCCTTCGGTAACAGTTAAATCTTCAATTATGATGGCATTTTCTGAAAGTTTGAGAAGATTGGTAGCAACTTCAGTCAATCCCGCTCTTGCTATTTGTAGATTATCATATACGCCCCGGATAAAATCTTGAGCGAGGGCAATAACCTGATATTCTCCTTCAGGTAACTGTTGTTCCAGATTTTGAGGTGCATTCATAATGATAGTAATGCGCGGATCATCTTCAGGCATATTAGAACGGGAAATAATTAGAGTTTTACCTGTTTCAATAGGAGGATTTCCACTTTCTGAAGAATTGACATTGAGATTAAGAGTTCCAGCATCCTGAGGAGTTTCATCCTCTTCCATCATTTGATCCAGTACTTCATTGGTCCATTCACCAACATCTCCACCATAAGCATCGCCTACAGCTTTAACTCCTGTTTCTCCAAGTTCTTTTGCTGTTTCAGCCGTAGCCTGTCTTTCATCATCGCTCCATAACATAACACCGGAGCGAGTTTGCATTTTTATGGGGTCATCATCACTTAAGTTAAGATAAGCATTGGCTTTTTCCTGAGGTGTATTACCCGGTAAATCATCATAAGGAATAGTATGATTACAATCTTCAGGAGAAGTATTTGGATTCCAGTTTAGAATCATTTCCCGAATCTTAGCATCACGAGCATTATTACGTTTTTGAATAGTTGCTGCCCAGCCTGAAAGTAATGGAATGCCAGATTCAGGGTCATTTAAAACCTGACGGATACTTTTTTTACCACTTAAAACTCTCCAACCAGAACGCACCATTCTCCCACCAGATACAACTGTATCCTTTGCCTTGTTATAGATACCTTTTGCCACACTTGATAACAATCCCTTACTCTCTCCATAAGGAACAATGGCATTTTCCGCTTGAACTAAAACAGAAAAATGATCAGCAATAACATTACACTGATTATAATAGTCATCTACCATACCATCAATTTCAGTGAATGGGTCCTGTTTTTTTGATTTATTTCCTAGATTTAGAATGGCATTTTGAATATTATACATCGTGCCATCATGTGATTCTAAAGTTGAAGTTAAGTCTGTTTGATACTGCCAGTAATTATTCAGAGCGGTTACAATTTCCATATTAGTTTGAGAAGGCTCATCTTTTTTTTCACAGGCAGTGAAAATAAATAAAACTAAGAAAGATACAACTACAACGAAAAGTTTTGTTTTCATTGTCCTTTACTCCTTACAATGCTTTTTTAATGATATAATAAATGCGGGATATTGATATCTTATTTCTCTTACAATAATTTGTAATTAAAATAATATATTCAATTTTAAACGCATTATTATCTGCTTGACATTTTTAAATAATGTTCTATTGTCAAGTGAAATTTTATAGGGATTCAGATTTGATTTTTTCCAATTATATTTGTTTCTTTTAGGTATTTTTTTAACTGTAACATCTATTCCTTGTTACAATGTTTCTGATGTTATTAAATATAGTAAATTATATTTTATATAATTTGAAGATGATTGATAATAGGATAACAGGCAGGAATTAATTTCTTTGACAGCTTTATAGGGCTAAAATAAGAAGGTAACATTACAATAATCAGGGAGCAGCAAGAATGCATAAATATATTGTAGATTTTTTGGACCTTCTAAATGGTTCACCAACATCAATACAAGCTTCCAGCGAAATTATTAAAAGGCTGGAGAGATATGATTTTAAGCTATTAAAGGAGGAAGATCACTGGGAACTTCAAAATGGAGGTAAATACTATATTTGCCGTGATACTAGCATTATAGCTATCATTTTAGGAAGTAGAAATCTTCTGGATACAGGATATAAAATTGGTGCAGCACATATAGATAGTCCCAGTTTGAAGATAAAACCAGAAAGCTTAAAAACTGAAAATAGTATCACAAGTATATCAGTAGAGGTTTATGGAAGTCCTATAATAAGCTCCTGGATTGATCGCAGTTTAGGAATTGCAGGAAGAATTGCGGTCAAAGAAGAGGATAATTTTAGAATTTTGCCAGTTGATTTACGAAGACCCGTAGCTGTGATACCTAATGCTGCACTTCATCTTAATAGAGAGATAAATAAAGGTTTTGAATATAATAAGCAAACTCATCTCAAAGCCATATTACAGAGTAAAGAAAGCGATAAAAATCCGTTAATGGGAGCTTTAGCCACCGAATTAGGAGTTGCTAGAGATGATATTTTTGGAAGTGAGCTTTTTCTTTATGATTTTGAACTAGCTGAGCTCTGTGGTTTAGACCAGAGTTTGATAATGAGTGCCAGATTGGATAATTTGGGAATGACTCATTCTATATTAAGTGCTATATTAGAAGTTGAAAATCCTGAGAGCACTTGTATAGCAGCTTTATTTGACCATGAAGAAATTGGTTCTGAAACGAGACAAGGAGCTGATTCTTCTTTTCTGGAAAATATTTTGGAAAGGATAGCTATTACGAAAGGATATTCTCGCGAAGAATATCTAAGGATATTAAATAAGTCATATCTCGTTTCTGGTGATATGGCACATTCTTATCATCCTTCCTATCCGGAAAAATATGACCCAAGTTACTCTCCCGTAATGAATGGTGGACCAGTAATTAAATGGAATGCGAATTATAATTATGCGACCAATCTTGAAAGCAGCCAGATGTTTAAAAAACTGTGCAAAATGGCAGAAGTGCCCTGTCAAACTTATATTATACGCAGTGATTTATTATGTGGAAGCACAGTAGGACATATTCTTTCATCCCGTTTAGGAATTCCAGTAGTTGATGTTGGTAATCCTCTCTGGGCAATGCATTCAGTTCGTGAAACAGTTGGCGTTCAAGATCATATAAATATGATAAAAGTTTTAGAATTATATTATCAAAAAAATATATAGGAGAATCCTAATGGCAATCTTCAAATCTTTCAAAGCTGTCCGCCCCTTACCCGATTATGCATCTGAGATAGCGTCTTTACCATATGATGTAATGGATTCAGATGAAGCAAGAATTGAAGCACAGAAACATCCATTGAGTTTTATCCGAGTAGAAAAACCGGAAGTAGATTTACCTCTAGATACTGATTTATATGATCCAGCTGTTTATGCTAAAGCTCGTGAGAATCTTTATAGTTATCTACAAAGGGGTTATATGAAACAGGATGCCAAACCGATGTATTATGTCTATCGTGAAATTATGAATGGTAGAGAACAAAATGGATTGGTTGGATTGGTATCAGTTGACGAATATGTGTCCGGATTGATTAAAAAGCATGAATTGACCAGAGAAGATAAAGAGCAGGACCGTATCCGTCATATTGATGTCTGTAATGCCCATTCTTCTCCTGTATTTCTAACCTATAAGCATCAAGATACTATAAATGATGTGGTAGAAAGAGTGAAAAAGAGCCGGTTTCCGGAATATGATTTTGTAACCGATGATGGTATAAGTCACTCTCTGTGGTTAATAGATAACAAAGATGATATTGAGGCTATACAAAAAGGTTTTGCAGCATTGGAATGTCTGTATGTAGCTGATGGACATCATCGTACAGCTTCCGCTGCTAAAGTTGGGTTATTACGTCGTCAGCAACATCCAGATTATACTGGAGAAGAAGAGTTCAATTTCTTTATGGCTGTTATTGTTCCGGATAATCAACTCAAGATTTACGATTATAATAGAATTGTGCGTGATTTAAATAATCATACGGTGGATACCTTTTTGCATTTAGTGAAAGACAAGTTTGAAGTGACGAAATTGTCTGGTATCAAGGAGTTTAAGCCCACTCATAAACATGAAATAGGAATGTATCTTGATCATTCTTGGTATTGTCTTAGACCTCGTTATGGTACCTGGGATGCCAACAATACGGTGTCTTCTCTAGATGTTTCTATTCTACAAAATAATTTACTGCACCCTATTTTAGGTATTGAGGACCCTAGAAGAGATGAACGAATAGATTTTGTAGGAGGCATAAGAGGATTGGAAGAATTGGTCAGAAGGGTGAATAGTGGAAGAGAAGCAGTTGCCTTTGCTATGTATCCAACTTCAGTTGATGAGTTAATGAGAATAGCAGATGCGGGAGAAATTATGCCTCCAAAATCAACCTGGTTTGAACCAAAGTTACGCTCAGGACTTTTTATTCATTTACTGGAATGAAATATTATTATATAGTAAGCTTAGGCTGTTCCAAAAACTTGGTGGATAGTGAGATATTCGCTACTATTCTGGAAAAGGCAGGTTATCACCCCTGGGATGATAATGAATCTATAGACCTTGTTTTGGTTAACACCTGTTCCTTCATAGAACCTGCTCTAGAGGAATTAGAAAAGGTTCTTTCTGAATTAGTAGAAATGAAAAAAGAAGGCGAGATTAAACAGCTTATAGTTACAGGTTGTTTAATGAATAGAGGATTAGAAAAATTCCGGAAAGCATATTCTGAGGTTGATAATTGGATTGAATTAAAAGATTTTGCAACTTTAGAAGAATGGCTCGGTCTCACTCCTCAAGTTAAATATCAGAGAACTTCAATTGACGATGTATATTATCGTTATTTACGCATTAGTGATGGATGTTCCAATCATTGCACTTATTGTACAATCCCTTCTATTCGGGGTGAGATGAAAAGTGTTCCGATAGAAACATTAGTTGAAGAAGCTCAAGAATTGGCTCATGAAGGTAATAAGCTTTATTCTGAGCTAATTGTAATTGCACAAGATACTTCCAACTATGGAATAGACCTCTATGGTCACAAGTTATTACCAGAATTGCTGGAAGAGCTGATAAATCTTAATGTATATCAATGGATTAGAGTTCTCTATCTGCATCCCGACCATTTTGAGACTTCTTGGCTAGAGCTCTGGGAAAAACATCCAGAGCTTATACCCTATTTTGAGATTCCTATTCAGCATAGTTCCGATTCAATCTTAAAGGCAATGGGAAGGCGAAAAGGGTCTACTGAGTTGAAAGAAATGTTTTATGAGATAAAAAGAAGAATCCCTCAAGCTGTTTTTCGCACTACTTTAATGGTAGGATTTCCGGGAGAATCCAGACAAGATTTTGAATCACTTAAAAGTTTTATCTCTTCTATCCCTTTTCTTTATCCTGTAATATTTCCCTATTACAGAGAAGAAGGAACTGTCGCAGCTGAAATGGAAAATCAGGTTTCTACCAGAATTATCCAGAGACGCTATAATCAGTTAATAGACCTCCAGCAACAGACCATAGAAGAAATTCTGCTAAGCTATGTTGGTAAAACTGTTGATCTCTTAATAGAAGAAAATACAGATGAAGTTGAGGGTGCTGATTATATTGGACGAACTTGGTTCCAAACACCAGATATTGATGGCATAACATTTGTAAAAGGGAATAATCTGGAATTAGGGAAAATTTATCCTGTAAGATTAATAGATACTGAGGGAACAGATTTATTTGGAGAAATAATTAAGGAAGGAGAAAAATGAAAGTTGCACTAACAGGCATAAAACCAACAGGCGTTCCACATATAGGCAATTATGTGGGTGCTATTCGTCCCGCTTTAGAATTAGCAAAAACCTGCGAAGCTCGCTATTTTATTGCTGATTATCATGCACTGAATTCCTGCAAAGATCCAGAAGAGATAAAAAAGATGACTCTGGAAATAGCAGCAGCTTGGCTTGCCTGTGGTTTAGATCCGGAGAAGGTTCTTTTTTATAAACAATCACTGGTTCCTCAAACCTTTGAGCTTATGGTAATTTTAATGGCATTTACTCCTAAAGGTTTGATGAATCGGGCACATGCATATAAATCAATGGTACAGGATAATCTTGAAAGTGGAAAAGATCCGGATTATGGAATCAATATGGGTCTTTATACCTATCCTGTCTTAATGTCAGCAGATATACTATTATTTGATACAGATTATGTACCTGTTGGAAGTGACCAGTTTCAGCATATAGAGATGGCACAAGATATAGCACAGAGTTTTAATTATAATTACGGCAAAGAATACCTAAAGATACCTCAGGCTATTGCCAGAGAGGAAACTAAAACACTTTTAGGTTTAGACGGGCGCAAGATGTCCAAAAGTTATGGTAATACAATACCGATGTTTGCTTCAGAAGAAGAGCTTTATCGGCTGGTAATGAGAATTGTTACAAATTCTCAAACAGTGGAAGAACCTAAGGACCCTGAAACCTGCACCATTTTTGCCATTTATAGGAATTTTGCTACTCCAGAACAAACGGAGGCATTGCGTAGACGCTATCTGGCAGGTGGTATGAGCTGGAAAGAAGCAAAAGAAGAGCTATTTGAGGTTTTGAATGCCCATTTAACACCTTTAAGAGAGAAATATAATGAACTAATCTCTAGACCTGATAATATAAAAATGATACTGGAAGAAGGTTCTGCTAAAGCCCGAGAATTAGCTATTAAGAAGATAAAAGAACTGAGACAGGTTATTGGAGTGGACTAAATTTAATCCTTTATTTAAGTATTAGGTGATTTATAGAGCAGGATTAATCGTCATCCAATTCACCTTTATTAATATCCCAAAGTACATCAAAATGAGAATTATAGGTAAAATCATGGCTCCCCGCCTTGACCAGATTTTTTAGTTTATCAGCGATTCGCTCCATAGTATCTATAAAATCAATAGTATGTAATCCACCAATGGGATTACATTTTCCATTTTGAATACAATCCATTATCTGTTCGCGAAGAAAGCTATGAGTTTCATTAATTCTGCCTTCCAGTTCAATGATTTTATAGGTATAAATAGGTTTTAATTCTTCCAGATATTCAATACAGAGTTCCAACATATCCATAACCTTACGATAAAGGTCGTAAATCATCTTCTGTAAGTCGTCCGTTAGATTGTTATTTTGTGATGGTATCAGTTCATTGAGGATGTAATTTGCTTCTTCAGTAAGATCCCCAGCTTTTTCTATATCATTTACAGTATGCAGTAAGGCAGGTATTTTTTTAATGATAATTTCTGAATTGGTTCTCTCGTTAACCGCAATTAAATATTTTGTTATCTCTCTTTGCAGGTTGTCGATAGCAACTTCAATTCTGTGAATACTTTGCTGTTTCTTGTAATTTTTATCCTTAAATGCTTCATAAGTAGTGCTTAATCCTAATCTAACTAAACGGAGCATCTCTCTCATTTCTTTTAAACTTTGTTCAATAGCCAAATAAGAATCATCAATCAAATGATAATTTAGATGCTTCGGTTCTCCCATAGAAATAGTTTCTTCAGGACCCTGAGGAATAAGTTTTTGAGTAATTTTAACCAGCACTCCTGAAAAAGGCAGTAAAAGTAATGTGTTACCAATATTAAAGAAGGTGTGAGCATTAGCAATATGACGGGCAACATTTTGATGTGCATAAACATTCCCCGGAGTAATTATATTAATAAAAGCTTTATAATAGCCTAGATAAGTAAGGATAGCAAAAATGATCGCTCCAATAATATTAAATAGACTATGTACTAGAGCTACGCGTTTGGCAGTACTACCTGAGGCTAAAGCTGCTAACCAAGCGGTTATAGTTGTTCCTATATTGCTTCCATAAACTAAATATAAAGCCCCGTCAAAGGAAATCAAGTTTGTATTAGCCAGTACGAGAATGATTCCAATGGTAGCAGAAGAACTCTGAATTATCATAGTAAAAATTATACCAGCCAGGATAGCTAAGATAGGATAATTAGCTGCTTGAGCAAGAATATTTCGGGCAAAAAGAGAATTTTTTAAATCAATAATAGAGTTGCTCATTACATTAAGTCCTACAAATAACAAACCAAAGCCGAGAATAATCATACTCCAGTGCTCCATTTGTCTGCTTTTTTTGAAGAATAGACCGAGAACACCGATAATCACAAAAGCGTATGCAATATCTCCAATATTAAAAGCTATCAACTGGGCAGTTACAGTAGTTCCGATATTTGCTCCCATTATTACGCCCACTGCTTGTTGGAGATTCATAATTCCAGCATTAACTAGACCTATGAGCATAACCGAAGTTGCAGAACTGCTTTGAATGACAGCTGTTACAGCAAGTCCTACTAATACTCCTCTGAAGGGAGTACCGGTGATACTTTTTAGAATCTGGCGCATCTTATTTCCCGCCGCAGCTTGGAGATTTTTACTCATTATATCCATTCCATAAAGGAAAAGAGCAAGACCACCGACCAAATTCAAAATATCTATAAAATTCATATTATTCCCATATTTACTGCCTAAGAGTATATAGCAGATAATTCTTCATAAGTTAACGATAGATAATGTAGATAAGGTTGAAACATTTTGTTTAAACTGATTATAATTCAAATGAGACAAATGATGGGCAAAAGCTTCACGTCTTTTATTAAATCGCTTTAGACTGCATTCAAGAGCATTCTGCCATACTTTAGAATCCAAGCGGAGATATAGTTGATAGCGATAGATAAATCTTTCTATCAAAACCGTTAATTGAGCAGGTGGAAATTCCGCGCACCAGAAAAGAAGTAGATGAGTAATATCATTTTCAGGAAAAGAAAACTTGGATTCGGAAAAATCAATAAGCCAAATTTGAGTTTGGGAATATATAATATTGGAAGGTTGATTATCCCAGTGACAGAGACAGAGTTTATCCTTTCTGGTTAAACTGTGAAATTTGCCTATAGTATCTGCTAAAGTGTATATTAGTTCTGGCTCCAGAGGTTCATCCAGGTAAGGTTTTCCTTCTACATATTCAATTTCTATCCAGTATGGTTCTTCGTAAGATATAAGTCTAGGGACCATCGGCAATTCCATTTCATAGACTTTGAACTCTTGCCAATAAGTATTAGCTGAAGAAAAATGCTTTATAATTGACTTTTCTTTATGTTCAATAGAGCTTAATTTAGGCAGAGAATTTTTAGTAGTCAATCAGCTTTAAACCTTTTAATTTCGTTATCATCAAAGAGAGGAACCAAGATTTCATTCGTAAGAGCATGATAATAGATATCTGCCGGAGCGTTCAAATCTTCTTGCCAGAGAATAGTACGATTCTGTTCCTGAGGGATTAGTAAGATGCACTTTTCCCCCCAGGAGCTGTAATATATTCTCCCTAAATCATCAATGACAATACCATCCAGATTGTCATAAATAGTTTCTTTAAAAATGCTGAAGTTATAAGTATCCAGGTTAAAGGCAAGAATAGGAGAAGCAGGTTTGAAACAGACAATGAACATCTGACGGCGTGGTCCATCAAATGCTATGCCATTAGGTTTAGACATAAGAGGAGAAGAGAAATCTTTTATCTCTTTAGTGTGAGGATTAACAATAAATAACTTATCTATTCCAGTGTCGGTGCAGTAAAGTAACCCTTCTTTATCGCATTCAATATCATTTAGCATTTTTGAGCCTGGAATATTTATACTTTCCACAATCTTAGCTTGTTTCACATCTATGACTTGGATTTTTGTGTTATCAGCCACAAAGAGGGTATCAGATCTGAATTTAATACCGCGAGGGTTGGTCAATCCTTCGTTAATCAGAATATCATATTGATTGAAATCGGTGGTGTAAAGAATTTTTCCATTGCCGGTATTGGAAATTAGAAATCTTGCTCCAGTTTCATCCCAAGCAATGCTTTCAGGATTATCCAGAGAAGACGGCTGAATAACGCTAATGAGAAAATAAATAGCTATTATTAAAACTATAATCACAATCACGAAAGGTATAATTTTCTTTTTGTTTTTTGCCATAATTCCTCCTAACTTTTAAAAGTCCAAATGCAACCTTCAGTAGTATCTCTTAACTCAATACCTAAACTGATTAAATCTTCACGGATTTGATCAGCTAGAGCCCAGTTTTTCTCTCTACGAGCCTGTTCTCTATAGTTAATCAATAATTGAATTAATTCTTGAGATAGCTCAGGAAGCGTTTCTTTTAATCTATCAGATAAATTTTGGAAAAAGCCCAGGACCTCACCTAATTTTACCAGCATTAGAGCAGCTTGTTCTCTTTCTGAGTAAGGAAGATTTACATTTTTGCATTGATGTGTAAGCTCAAAAAGTACAGCTATTGCCTTAGCAGTATTCATATCATCATCCATTGCCTGAATAAAAACTTCTTCTTGCGTGGCATAAGAATCATTTGGTTGAGCTACAATTTTTAAGTAGTTCACACTCTTTAATGCTGAATAGAAGTTGTTAACTGCTCGTTCTGATTCATCTATGATTTCTCTACTAAAATCTATAGGAGAACGATAATGCTTAGAAAGAAAAAAGAAACGTATAGCCTCGGCACTGTATTGATGAAGAATGTCTCTAGCAGTGAAGAAGTTATCCAAGCTCTTACTCATCTTTTCACCTTCAATGTTGAGGAAACCATTGTATAACCAGTAGTTGGCTAATAGTTTTCCAGACATTGCCAGAGCTTGGGCAAGTTCATTTTCATGATGAGGGAAAAGAAGGTCTATCCCTCCTGCATGAATATCAAATGTTTCACCTAGATATTTTCTACTCATAACAACACATTCAGTATGCCAACCTGGACGTCCTTGACCCCAGGGACTATCCCAGAAAGGTTCTCCAGGTTTGCTGCGTTTCCATAAAGCAAAATCGGCTGGATGTTTTTTTAAAGTATTTTCTTCAACCCGAGCTCCTGGGAGTAGGTCTTCTGTCTTTTTGCCTGATAACTTACCGTATTCAGGAAGAGCAGAAGTGTCAAAATATACATCACCATTTAATTCATAGGCATAGCCTTTTTTAATCTGTAGCTGGATGGCATCAATAATATCTGAAATCACTTCGGAAGCTCTGGGTTGATGGCTTGGGGGTTTAATACCCAAGGCAGCACAATCTTCCTGAAAAGCATGAATATATTTAGCAGTAAATTCATTGAAGGGCATTCCTTCTTCTTGAGCTCTAATGATTATTTTATCGTCTATATCAGTGATATTTTGAACATAGACAACCTTGTGTCCGCGATATTCAAGATAGCGTCGCAATACATCAAAAGTGATAAAAGCACGAGCATTACCAATATGAAAATAGTTATAAACGGTTGGACCACAGGCATAAATCTTAACTTCGCCAGCAGTTATGGGGATAAATTCTTGCTTTTGACGCTTAAGTTGATTATAAAATTGCATATAGAACCCTTAATGATATATTACAAGTTTTTCAATCTTTTCGGTTTTATCTTTTCCATCTTTGGCGCGGACTTTAACAAAATAGGTGTTATTAGCTAATTTATCACCCTGATTATCTCTCCCGTCCCAGGGTATGGAATTGAATCCCGCTCTTCCATTGGTCTTATAGCTATATACTTTTTTCCCTGAGATAGTGTATATTTCTATAGTGATTTCACAATCGCGGGAAAGCATAAAAGTGAAATTAGTAGAGTTCTTCATTGGGTTAGGATAACTCAATAATCTTTCTATATTCAAGTCACCAACTTTTCTAACCCGAAAATGTGTGGTTGCAACTGAAGGAAGATTAAAGTTATCAAAGGCAATCAATTGAATAGTGTGTTCACCTTCACTAAGACCAGATAGCGGATAAGTTAAAGTACCTTGAGTAAATGAATCTGTTTCGTAAAGGAAATAATTTGTTACCAATATTGGCTGGAGAGAGTTATCTAAAATTAGGAAGATATTATGTCCTGCACTTCCAGTAACATTAATACCATTACTATCGGAAATTCTGGCATATACAATGGGATCTGTCCCAACTGTATCACCAGGACGAAAATCCAGACTTCCAAGATAAAGTTCAATATGAGGTGCATCAGGATTGTCAGCAATTATGGCTTCATTACTCAAAGCTAAAGGATAGTAATAATTAGTATAAGATTGTTTTAAATGGGGGTCCCAGAAATAGGACACAATTAAACCACTGTTTCCGCTAGTGACATCATCCGGAACAATAAAACCACATTGATAAGAACCAGTATTAACTGTAGAGCTTCCTACAAACAGAGAGGAACCTCTGTGACTGATAGTAGTCTGAGAATCTAAATTATAAACTATCTTATTATTAAACACCTTAACTTCAGTTATGCCATTAGCAGCACTGGGAGAAAAACCACCGTTAAAATGGACTTGTTGCCGTGCATATAAAGTTTCTTTGAGCTCTTTATTTTTTTCTATTTTTTCAAAAGTTAAGAGACTATCCCTAATTGGTGGCACAACTGGAAGCAGTGGGTCACCTAAGAGAACATAAAGAGCATCATTTGCAGTGCTTTGAGTATAAGCAATTTTTGCTGCCATTATGGAATACCCTAACGGATTACGTTTATTAGCCAGGTTTTCCAAAATTACTTTAGTAAGTCCAACATTACTACCTGCTGCACTGAGTCTGGTTGCACCTAAAGAAGCTATAGCTCCAGCATTATTAAGAAGTACAGTTTTTTGTCCTAGGCTCTCAAATCCCCAATAATCAAATAGAGATACTTCACAAGAAGCAGCAATAAAGAAAGGAAGTTTTCCAGGATTATTGAAGCGACCCATATCAACCGTACCATTAAAGTAATTTTCCGAACCAAGCTGGTCATGACCTCCATGTCCGACATATACCCAGACAAGTCTTCCATCGTTAATAGCTGTCATCATATCATCTCTAGCTTTTGGCTTATTCTGAAATTCATCATATTCGTACTCCCAGCCAAAGATTTTATCTACCAGGATACTGGGATGGACTGTATTTGATAATGATTCAGTTTGTTGAGTGTGGTAATTTTCGTAATAGGGGTCACTACCGTTATAAAGGTCGTCTGCTACAAAAACCATAGAATTTTTCCACCAACCCTCAACTGGGTTTTCTACATATGCACTGAAGTTGGAAAACATATTATTAATTTCGTTTACATTAGTTACGGGATATCTTCCAATAATTAGTTCGGGATGATATATTTGAGTGAGCATAACAAAGTAATCATCTGAGGTTGATTCATTTCGTTGGTAAACTATGATTTTATTTTTTGGTTGAGCTTGTCCGGAGAAATTTCGCCAATCTATAGTTCCCAAACCCAGCATAGTTACGGAAGTGAGATGCGGCGCAGGATAATTCTGTAATACATAGTATAAAAATAATCTTATAGCTTCAGGATCTGGATGACCACCATTGAATTGATTAAAAATATCGCTTTGTCTAACTACCTTGCTTTGTTTATTGAAGTAAGTCCTATACTTATCAGCCAGGCTTTCTGCTTGATTAACAAATTCGTCTGGACTAATGATGATATTATCAACCTGTATGGGATTAGAAACTAAATCAATTGGTTCAATATATTGAACCTGTGCTATAGTGAGATATTCTGAATTGGTTAGAATATACTTGGTTCGTTGATTTCCCGATGCCACAAAATAGGAGGATTCAGCTGCAGATTGAACTGGTACAAGAGAAGCCTGGTTAAAATTATTTATCTGATAAACTGTATAATTAGTGTTACTTGAAACATTATATCGGACTGGAACTGCGTATTCATTTTTTAACTGATTTACTAAAGTTTGTTTGCCTGGATGTTTAACAATATTGCGAGTATATTTAACATTAATCCAATCTAAGAATAGATTGTCTATCCTATCACGAATCACTCTTATTCTAATAGTATTTGTTCCAGCTACAAAATAGGGGACAGACTTAGTAAAGAGATATCCCTGTAAACCTTCCCAGCTAAATACATTAGAATCTGAAGAAGCGGGGATAATATTACCGTTAACATAGACGCTAATATTATGAGTTGCTGTATAGTTTACTACTTCCTGCCGTATATAAAAGCTTAGAATTGCATCTTCTGCTGTTGATAGATCTGGAAGCTCAATAGAAAAATCGTAGTCTGCTGTTGTTTTGCCTGCTAACATCGCCATATACCATTCAAAACCTATAATTTTTCTTCTCAGTTTTTCGGTTTCAAGACGAGCATCATCTATAAAGGTACTGGTTTGAGTATTCCAGGTTTGCTGCACGGGTAGAGTTTCTATACGTAGAGGATCAGTATCGTATTCTCCGCCAAAGGTTAGCCAATAAACACAATTTCCAGAATAGGGGTTGTAGTAAGTAATAGGCTCTTGTAGAGTTTGGTTTTTTTCTACTCCATCTCTAGTATTACCATAAAACAATATGTAATCTTGAGCATCAAAACTTCCATCTTCTTCGCCAATTACTTGTATAGGTATTTCCTGAAAAGCATTGCCGGGGTTATTAATAGCGAAAGATAAAAGAACACCACTATTGCTAAATAGCCTAAAACTACGAGGATCTATATCGGATATTGGAAATCCAGTTAATTGAGAAGGCGTGATTTTAAAGATACCTTCCTTATCCGTTTCAATCTTCCACCAATAATCAGAACGAGAAAAATCTGCATATTCAATAGGTGAACGAGTCATATGTTGCCAGTTTTGCGCTTGGTCTGGATTAATTAATTGAGAAACGAACAAGTCTGTCAATTCATCTCTTTCAAGAGCACTTCGGAAGCTAGTATTTCCGATGATATCTATTTTTATTATAGCTTGATCAGTTATTTCCAGATTATAATTTCCGTCATAGGAAAAAGGATGTATTTCTAAAGGGCAATAACCAATGCCCCTATAGGAACCGGGTTCAAGTAAATTTAATAATGGTGTATTAGCTTTGCTCAGGCGATAAAGTTGTTCATTAATAATAAATTTATAAGAAGAAACTTCCGTTTCCATTAACACTTCTGGAACCGGCATTAGTCTCTTTTCTAATTTTACTGAATGTTGGCTGGAACTTAATAAAGTTACTTGCACTGAACCTGAGGGGGGAATACCTATCTTGGTTTCTTCATAGGCTAGTAAAGGTGCGCCGGTTTCAATAGTATAATTCATATCAGAAGTAACGATACAAATAAAATCGTTTTCTTCCACTAGAGAATATTTTTCTAAGTTGTATTCAAGAATGATTTGTTCTTGTTTGGTCTCCAAAACTCTGAAAGATGCATTGGCTAACTGTATCCCCAATATCAAACAAAGAATAAGTAGAGCTTTTTTATTCAATGTTTTTCCTTTTGTTGAAAGATACTATTTAAAACGATAATCAGGGCATAGAATAATCCCATAAAAATGAAGATTCCCACCATACCTTTAACCAGTATTCCCAAAGCATATTTAAAGTTTTCCACTACTGCGACTAAGACGGTTAGTATCACTTTTACCTCTCAATCTAATAATGATATGTTCTATTATGAGTTATCATTTTTGCTCTATAAAGTTGTTCTAATAAAATCAATCTTGTCATTTCATGAGTGAAAGTCATCGCTGATAACCTGAGACAGTAATCTGCTCGTTCTTTAATACTTTGATGGGTTCCATAAGCTCCTCCTAGAATAAAAACTATTTTCTTTCTTCCCGATAAATTGGCAAGGAAATTGGTAAATTCTAATGAGGTTTTTTCTTCTCCTTGTTCATCTAAAAGAATTATATAATCTTCTGGATTTACCCTTTTCAAACATTTAGCGGCTTCTTTTGCCTTCACCATTTCTTGTGAATCAGCATTAAGGATACTAACCGAATGAATCTCTTCTATTATTATTTTCATATACGGTTCTAGACGCTTAAGATATATTTCTATACCTTCCTTGATCCATTTTTCTCTGGTTTTCCCTATTTGTAGTATCTTTAGATTCACTCTTTCATACAGCTTAAAGCCATTGCCATACAGAGCATTTTCAATTCTCCTGGATCTGCTCTTGAGGGAATAAGAATAGGTACTTTAGTCCCTACTATAACATGGGCAACTCTATATCCACAATAATAAGTGAGTAATTTGCCAAAGATATTTCCTGCTTCAATATTTGGAACAATAAAAACATCTGCATTTCCAGCTACCGGCGATTCTATTCCTTTGATTTTTGCAGCTTCAAGGCTAACAGCATTATCAAAAGCTAAGGGTCCTTCTACTATACAGCCAGTAATTTGGTTTCTTTTATTCATCTGAGAGATTATAGCTGCATCAATTGCTGCTTGCATCTTAGGATTAACCGTTTCAACTGCAGCTAGCATAGCTACTTTCGGCTGAGGAGAACCCAGGTTATGAGCAACCTCAACCGCATTTTTAACAATAGCAACCTTTTCTTCTAAATTTGGTGCTATATTGACTCCACCATCACTGAGTAATTTCACTCCAGTAGGATGTTCAAAAGCAAGCACATCTGAAATAACAGCACTGATACGAAGTCCTTTATCTTTATCTAAAACGCAGCGCAATAGAAGTCCTGAATCAGTTTTTCCTTTAAGAATAATGTCGCCTTTTCCTTCTCGAGCCAATTGTACACTCATTTCGGCAGCCTTAACTAAATCGCTACCTACATCAAGAATATCAAAGCTATAGCAATGATCAGGGTCCATTTTTCCCAGCAAAGAAATAATTAAGGATTTATCGCCTACTAATAAACAATCTGCTAGATTTTCCTTTTGAGCCATAATTGCTGCTTGAAGTACGGATTCTGTCTGAGCTGCTGCAATAATAACCGTACCTTTTCTTTTAGCTTTAACACTTTCTACCATTTCATTGAAGTCTTTAAACATATATTTGTTCCTATTCTATATAAGAGCTTATACTTTTAATAATTATATTTTTCCAAAAATTCGTCTACTAATTTGTCCTCTTCAGGCTGCAATTCTGCTAATATTTTTTTTAAGGCGTCTTTCTGGATTTGACGCACCCTCTCTCGTGAAAGTCCCATAGTTTCAGCAATCTGGGCAAAATTGCGCGTTTCATGATTCTCATTTAATCCATAATAGGTTCTTATGATTTCTGCTTCTCGCTCATCCAATTTTTTGATGGCATTTTCAATTTTATTTTGTAATCGTTCCCGACTGTAAATTTCTTGAGGGTCCACCAATCTCTCATCTCTGATTAAATCACGAGTAGAAAATTCCTGAAAATCACTATTTTGCAATAATTCATCATAGGAAGTAGTCTCAACCATTTGATCCTTTAGCTGTTCTATGGATTTTTGGGAGAGATTCATTTTCTCGCTAAGTTCTACAATTGAAGGAGTTTCTCCGGTCTCAGAGTAGATACGGTCTTCGGTGGCTTTTACTTTATGAGCAGAACTGGATTTTCCCATAGGTACGCGGATGAGAGAACTTTTTTCAGATACAGCTTGCATAATTCTTTGCCTAATCCACCAAATTGCATAAGAAATCAGTTTTATATTCTGGTCGGGGTCAAATTTTTCAATGGCTTTAAGTAAACCTATATTGCCCTCACTGATTAGTTCTGATAGTGAAAGACCCCTATTTTGATACTGAGAAGCTATTTTTACTACAAATTTCAGATTAGCCTGCATCAATTTATTAATAGCTTCTTGATCACCTTCGCGTGCACGGAGAGCTAATTTATGTTCTTCTTCACGACTAAGTGTTTTAAATTTGGATATCTCTTTCAGATAATTCTGAAGAGCTTTATCCGCAAAAACATTTTCCCTATTCATAAACTGCTATTCTATTTTTGTTTAAAAGGAAGCACTTTACGTGGATTAATGGCATTACCTTTAATACGATATTCAAAATGCAAATGAGGACCAGTGGCATTGCCAGTTGCTCCCATTGTTGCTATCTGTTGACCTTGTGAAACTTTATCTCCTTCACGAACTAAATTTATCTCATTATGTGCATAAACAGTCATAATAAAATCAGGATGTTCTAAAATAACCACATTCCCATAACCATTTTGTCTCCCAGAAAAGAGGACTACACCCTCCATTGCAGCATAAATGGGAGTTCCAGTTTTATTGGCTATATCAATTCCTTTATGGGGTCTTCCATGTCTTAATCCAAACTCAGAAGAAACATATCCTTCTGCAGGCATTATGCAATTTGCACTAATCTGTCCATCTATTAATGCAGTAGAACTTGGAGATAGTTTGAGTTCTTCCTCATCATCAAGTAGTCTGGGTTTCCCTACTAACCAGAGCTTTTGACCAACTGAAAGTTTATCCGATTTAAGATTATTCAAAGACTTTAATTCTTCAACCGTCATTCCATTTTCTCTAGCTATTTTAAATAAAGTATCTTTTTTCTGGACTACATATATTTTCTCAATAATTAAAGAATCCGGCTCTTCACTCGTTCCTGTTTCTACTTTTTTAGGTGCTACTATAGTTGTCTTTTTATGATATTCGGAGGGGTCCTTAACAAAAAGTTTATCTCCTTCTTTTATTGTTTGTGATTCGTTTTCAAAGTCATTCCATTTTAATAAATCTGCAAGTTTAATCTTTTTATTAAGGGCAATACGATAAAGATTATCCCCTTTTCGCACTTTGTAATAATAATCTTCGGGATAATCAATTGATTCTTGATCAAGTAATTCCACCTTTTGGATAACTGGAGTATTTGAAAGCTCTTCATTCTGAATAGTACTAACTTCAGGTTTAGCTGGAATAATGGCTGGCACCTCAGGAGCTAATGATAGTTCCTCCTCTTTTATTTTAAGTATTTGACCTTCGTGAATGATATTTCCCTTAATATTATTTAATTTCCTTATCTGTTCAATAGGGACCTCATATTTTTTACTTAAGCTATAAAGAGTATCCTTGGGCTGGACTTTATGAGTTATGTATTCGGCTGATAAAATAATGGGCAATAAAATAAAGATCAGGAAAAGAGTCATTTTTCCTGGCGGTTTTATATCTAAAAACTTTTCTTTCTTATCTCTATCTAATCGCTTATAGTATTTGAAAATCATTATACATTACCGTTTTATCCTGTTCTATAATTTCGAGTTCACGAACATCTATGAATCGGTTAGCATTACGAAGTAGTTCGCAAAAACGGTTCAAGCTTTCCTGGTCTCCTGTGGCTTCTATTAAAACACTACCATCATATAGGTTTCTAACATATCCAGTTATTCCACAGCGTCTGGCACAGGTCTGAGCATAGTGTCTAAATCCAACTCCTTGAACTCTACCCCGTGCTATTATCTTCCAGGAATGCATATCCAACTCCTTTCAAAGATAAAACTTTTTATTTTCTCTAAGGATAATTGTCAAGCATTCATTTCTTCTCTGGTAGTTTAACTAACAGAAGTTCAATACATTATGCCAACTGTTTCTTTATTTCAGAAATATGCTTTAAATCCTATTCTCGTATTATATGCTTTATAACTACTATTTTTCACTTAATATCTCATAAGTGTTAAAGATATAGTATTCTACAATATAAAGAGGATTATCTGATATCCTTTATTTAATCATAATTATCTTTCTTATGCTATTTTTATTTCCCTGGCTTGCTTTTATACTATAGATACCACTACTTACAGTTTTATCATTTTTGTTTTTTCCATCCCATTCATAGATAAAGGATTTTGGACTGTAACCTTTGTAGATGGTCTTAATCAATTGACCTCTTAGATTATAGATTTCCACTTTAACAGGTTGATCTGCATTTAACCATTCTATGCGGAAAGAAGTCTTTTCTCCAAAAGGATTGGGATAATTGGCAAAGATATGGATTTTATTTTCTTCAGTTAAATTAGTGCTTATACCAGGTTCATTGAAATAGTGATGAAAGGCATATTCCACCAATCTCTGAGCATCAGTTTCGTTCATATTATAAAGAGGGAAACTTAAGACCATTACTTTACCATTTTGCGTAGGATTATAGATGCCCACAGTGCCTCCTTTTAAAGCACCTTGAGGAGTATCTGAATCATAGTCAGATTCGTATAAGTAGATGGTTTCAGCATACGGGGAAGGTTCTATGCTTTCAACCTGATAAATATGTCCATTAAAGGAACTAAGAGTTTTCTGGGAATCTACTTCTAAGGGTGGGAAGTCTTCATAGCAAGGTGTAGCATATTTAAACCGAGCAGAGTTAGAATAATCCGTTGAACTGATGCCAATATTTTGATAAATAAAAGTATCTGAATTAAAATAGTTCGGGTAGGAAGAGTTCAAATCAAAAGCTAAAGTTGGATGATAAATACTGAAGAACAGATTACCACCAAACTCTATATATTTCTTTAAATCTTCCTTCATAAAATAAGGATAGTCCATACTGGCAAGATCATTACCATACCATAAAATAGAAGAATAAATGCCTATATCAGCTAAATTGAGAGTTTCCGAGAGGTCATTTAAATCCAGTTGATGAGTATCAAAGTTTTGCATAATATTACCATAAAATTCATCCGTCTGGGTATCAGTAGGTTGAAAAGGATTAGTACCACTCAAATTCTCAGTTTCATCCACAATGAGAATTCCCTTATTTAAAGTAACCGGGCGGGTTTTTATTACTTCAGTGAATTCACTCTGATTTCCTTCCATATCTATAGCACAGAGACTATAGAAATAATAATTTTCAGAGCTCACAAAATCTATATCCAGATAGCTATTTTGAGTAAGTAGACCACCAATTTGATTGCCCGATTCTCCTTCATTTTGGGAACGATAAAGCTTGTATCCTGCCAGGTCTAATTCCAAATTTTCGTCCCAGGATAAATAAACAGCACGATATGCAGGGTTAACTTTAAAATTTTTGGGAATTAGTGGTATTAAATTAGGAGTTCCTGTGGCAACTATTATAAAGCTTTCTAAACCATTAAAATCTACACTGGAAACCCCTATATAATAGAGTTGCCCTTCTATTAAGTTTTCCAATCTATAAGTGGTCTGATTGGTTGATATAGGGTCATTCCATTGTCCTAAAACGGTTGAATAATACAGGTTATAATGGTCTAATACGGGTTCATAAGCACTTTCCCAGGTAACAATTAAAGAAGAACCATCTCCTGCATCACGAACTGCTAAATTTATAGGTGCTAATGGTATTTCAGAAAACCTTACCGCACAGGCAGTAGATGCTTTAATTATCTCAGCACAGTAAGCTGGATTTATATTTTGTACTATATCATTCTCAGAGTGATAATAAGGAGAAAATTCATATTCTGAAAAGTAAAGGATATTATATCCATTTGCCCAGAAGGAGTAACTATCACTATTACTGGCATTTTCATTCAAATTATAATGAACTTGTAAATTAGTGTACTGATTAATTAATTGCAAAGCATAATTATAATAATCTTCCGAACCATCGTAAGGATTTAAAACTACCCGAAAAAAATAAGGGTCATTATTATTGGCTATCATATCATGATTAATCATTAAGCGGATATTTTCACTATTGTTATGGGCAGTTAAAGCATAATATTTTGAACCCCAGAGACCGAATTCCTCTGCGGCAAAAGTTACAAAACGAATGGAACATTTAGGTTGATAACCACTTTGCATCAAAACTCTGGCAATTTCAAGAGTTCCTCCTGAGCCACTACCATTATCATCTGCACCGGGAGCAAATATTAAGGGTTCTATATCTTGATTAAGAGTTATAGAATCGTGATGTCCTCCTATGATTATATATTGTTCAGGATAGAGAGTACCTGGAATTGTTGCTATCACATTATACTGGTCAGTATTATTCCAGACAAAAGATTGCAACTGTACATCATTTATTCCGAAGCTGATAAATCTATTTTTTATCCATTCAGCTACTTGTAATCTATTATCTGCCAGAGCATAACGGGTCTCAAAATCCTGTAAACATTGGATATTATAGCGGATAGAATCTGCACTTACCAGCGATATAATTTGTGCAATATCTGATTTAGTGGGTTCTCTCTTTGGAAGTAATAATTTAATTTCCGGAAAGACTAGCGGATCAGGAACTAATTGAGTAAAAGGATATTTGATAGCCTCTCTGAGTGTTATCTCATCCAGAGCACTTTCAATAAGATAGGTAGAATGCAATTTTAGCAGTATGTTTCCTACTGAATCAGGTAGAAAAAAAACTTCATCTTGAATTATTGAAATGAGGTATAAATTGGGCAAAGCTGAAACATCCGCAATTCTCAAAGTACCAGGGAAATCAATTTTATTATCGGATTCAATTATTAGAGCAAATTCTTTATCATAGTGTAAAATCTGATAACCCTGTTTATTAAGTTGTCTCATTGCTTCATAAGTGGAAGGAACAGTATAATAATTTATTATCTGTTGAGTTGGGATAGCCAAAATTGAAGGTAAAGCTAGCAGACTACTCGTAATAAGAAGTGAGGTCAGAAAGATAATCCATTTTTTCATCTATATTCCCTTATTTTAATAAGTTTTTTACTTTAAGTTATAAGCAATAATGAATAATTGATTCCAAATTACCCAAAAGTTTATCCTGAAATTTGGCAAGAAATTTTTAAACTGGATTATTCTTGACTTGAACAATCAATATGTTATAGTTGATTTTTGATCTGAATATCAAGAAAGAGGTAAAAGATTATGAAAATTAGATTATTATCACTTTTGCTAATATCGTTATTATTTAGCGTTCTAATAGCTGATAATCTCTATAATTTAAATCCGGAAATGAAAATGGTGGAAATATCTGGCAATCAACCAGAAGAAGAGGTATATTTTGGCATAAATGTAAAGGACCTGGATTATCCCCTAGCTCAAAAACTTGGTTATACTGAACTTTATGGAATATTGATAACTAAAGTAGAAAAAGATTCTCCAGCCTGGCAAGCCGGCATTAAAAATAATGATATTCTGATGGAACTTAATGGATATCCTATTTTTAATGTAAAAGAGTTTGACAGCATTAAAAAACTGTTACGACCTGGAGATACTGTATGGCTAACTATCTGGAGAGATGGAAAGATATTTGATATCACTACTAAATTACAGGGAAGAACAAAGGAGAAAAAAACTGGTAAATCAGAATTTAATGAGAAAGTGACTTATCCAGTAGGATGGGGAGGAGGCAGTTGGATTCCCTACTGGGCAGTCTTTCCAGTGGATGATATTAATGAATTAATTACTCATATTGGAGAATCAACAGAAGATAAGGGCTTTGCTCATAACGCGATAAACGAAGATGGTGTATTTATGAGTGGAGGCGGAGGGAAAGTCAATATTGGCAAAGGATTCTTCCTCGGAGGGGTTGGCGCTGGCTACAGTTTTTCCGATAGCGATGCTTCAACACATTCCAAAATTAAATATAACCTTTCCTTTGGTGGAGTTACCCTGGATAAGCGTTATGCTATTAACAAAAAATTTATCGGTTCTCTGGGAATTATGCTTGGTTCTGGAGGTCATGAAGTGGAATATTCTGCTCTGGCAAATACAGATTTCAACTGGCTTGAAATCTCATCAGGTGGAAGTTTCAATGTAAAAGTCTCCCGTAATTATTTTATGTTTCAACCTCGAGCTGAAATGTTGATTAGATTGCTTCCCTGGCTTGGTATTCAAACAGAGGTCGGTTATATGTGCGGAATTCCTACGCATAGTGGCTGGAAAGTGCAGGCTGCTACAGGTGATGTTTACAGTATTGATAATTCACCTGATACACCATTTCATAGCTTAACTATTAGTGTTGGTCCCTGGTTTGGATTTTAAGTAGATATTGAATAAATAAAAATTATTCGTTGTCCCGGTATTTAGATGTAGGGGGTGTAGATGAATGGGTGTGCAGATGTCCCCATCTGCACAAGCCTCGTAGAGGCTTTCTTGGACATAATATTAAATGCAAGCAGTTATACCGCGTTAATAATACCTTGAATAGATGAAAACTAGTACCGCATTATGCAAAGGGGGACCTTTGTATACAAGGACCTTTGCATACCGGGACCTTTGCATACCTATAAAATGCACAAGCTAGTAGCGTATACCGTACCAAGTACGCTTGATATAAATACAACTATACTCTCTCAACCTTAATTAGCTGACAATAATTATTAACTACGGCAAGTTCCAAATATGCCTAATATATTTATATAAGAATATGTTATCCTTATAATTCCCTATTTTTCACCTGCGAATTTATCCATTTTTTATGCTAATTTATTCCCTCCACCTGCGAATTTATCCAGTTTAATGCTAATTTATTACCTTGCCTTGCGAATTTATTCTTTTCTACGCTAATTTATTCCTGTTAGGTGTACTCATTATTAACGCTGGTCCCTAATATTATCCCTTTAAAAAAATATTTATCCTATATAACTAAATGAATGACAATAAGTTATAAACTGATAATAAAAAAGTTCAAAAAAATACTTGACAGTAAAATCATAATATTATTTATGATCCAATAAACTCAATTTTTATTTTTTGTAAAAAGCCATTTTTTTAGTGGTTTTCAGTTATGATATTAAGGTAAAAGAATGAAGCTTAGTTTTTTATTTTCTTTATCTAAAAAGTGAAAGGAGATAAATGTATGAATCTGAGAGTAAAAAGACGTATTCAATCAATGCGTTTTATATCTAATTTAAAGAATGTGATTTATTATCATAATGTCTTAATTATCCCTGTAGCTTTGAGCTGTGACCATTTATTTAACTGTCAAATCTCACAATTAGGCAAGAGGTTTAAAGAGAAGTTTTTTCTCTTTACCTCATGGACTATTCACTATTTTAACCCCCAAATAACTTTTTCAAAAAACTAATTTTAAAAGTGAGGTATTTAAAATGAAAAAGACACTTTTATTAGTATTATTATTACTCTGCACCACCTTTATCTTCGCTCAGATAGATGTATGGAAATGGGCAAAGCAAGCTGGAGGAACTGGCTACGATTACTGCTGGGGTATTGCAACTGATTCCGAGGGAAACAGCTATGTCACTGGTTATTTTTCGGGGGTTGCTACTTTTGGAAGTACAGAGCTTACCAGTAGTGGAGGTAATGATATTTTTGTAGCCAAACTGGATAGTAACGGTAATTGGCAATGGGCAAAGCAAGCTGGAGGAGATAGTGACAATTCAGTTTACGGATCAAGTATTGTTATTGATTCTGATGGAAATAGCTATGTTACTGGTGCTTTTAGTGGTAGTGTTATCTTCGAAACTTCACCATCAACGACCCTAATCAGTGATAGTGGAAGTTATGATATTTTTGTAGCCAGACTGGATAGTAGTGGTAATTGGCTCTGGGCAACGAAAGCTGGAGGAACTAGCACCGATTGGGCTTCAAATATTGTAATTGGTCCCTCGGGAAACAGCTATGTCACTGGTTATTTTCAAGGGATAGCTTATTTCGGGACTAGTCCTAATATCATAGAACTTTCCAGTAGTGGAAAGGATGACATTTTTGTAGCCAAACTGGATAATAGCGGTAATTGGCAATGGGCAACGAAAGCTGGAGCTGCGGGAAACAATTCCGATCATGGATGTGCTATTGCTATTGATGAAAGTGAAAACATCTTTGTTACTGGTTATTTTCAAGGGACTGCTACTTTCATAACTAATAGTATAATCCTTACTAGTACCAGTAATAGTATTGACATTTTTGTAGCCAAACTGGATAGTAGCGGTAATTGGCTCTGGGCAAAGCAAGCTGGAGGAACAGATTGGGATTCTGGCAATGATATTGCAATTGATACCCAAGGAAATTGCTATATAACAGGTGATTTCTCAGGGAGGGCTACTTTCGGAAGCACAAGCCTTGAAAGTAGTGGAGGTGCTGATATTTTTGTAGCCAAACTGGATAGTAGCGGTAATTGGCTCTATGCACAGCAAGCTGGAGGATCAAACACTAATGCCGATACTGGATGTGGAATTGATACAGATTATAATGGAAACATTTATGTTACCGGTTATTTTTATTCTGATGATGCTATATTTGGTGATATAACCCTAGACACAAGCGGTAATTCTGATATTTTTGTAGCTAAGTTAGGTAATGCTGAACAAACAACTCTTTCTATAGAGTTAACATCTTTCTTTGCCAGCATATCTAATCAGAATAAGGTTAACCTAAACTGGGTAAGCCAATCTGAAACTGATTTGATGGGTTATTATGTGCTTCGGGGAACGGATAAGGAATTAAGTAATGCTAATGTAATTAGTCCTCTTATAAATGCTACTAATACCTCACAACCTAAAGCTTATATGTATACAGATACGGACTTGAATGTTAGCGGAACCTATCATTACTGGTTACAATATAGCGGTATAAATGGCACAAATGGATTCCATGGTCCAATTAAAGTAAACTATGAAGCAAATACAAATTCCAGTTGTGATATCCCATTAGTGACCAGTTTAGATAATGTCTATCCCAATCCTTTCAATCCGATAGCCTATATAAATTATACTCTTGAATCTAAATCAGAAGTAAAGTTCATAATCTATAACACTCGTGGTCAAATAGTTAAAACTTTTGATTTAGGTACTCAAGATGAAGGGCATCATCGGATAACCTGGGATGGAAGTGACAATAATGGTGTCATCTGTAGTAATGGTATCTACTATCTGGTTATGCATGCAGGTAAAACCCAATGTCAAAGAAAGGCTGTCTTAATGAAATAAAAAATTACCTCAGTCAAGACCCCGATAATTAAGTCCGGGTTTTGGTTTATATATATATTTGCTTTTATGTGAGTTGGTGTGTAGCTTTACCTGGTGTGTAGATGTAGAGGGTGTGTAGTTGTAGGAGTGTGTAGATGTAGGGGTGTGCAGATGTCCCCATCTGCACAAGCCTCGTAGAGGCTTTCTAGGTTAGGAAGCTTACCTTGTCTGAGAGATATGAGTATAATCATCGGGAGATGATGCAAAGGGGGACCTTTGCATACCGGTAAAAAGCACAAGCCTCGTAGAGGCTTTCTAGGACATAATATTAAATGCAATCAGTTATACCGCGTTAATAATACCTTTAGTAGATGAAAAACTATTACCGCATTATGCAAAGGAGGACCTTTGCATACCCTTATGGTGTGTAGATTGTAAGGGTGTGCAGATGTTCCCATCTGCACAAGCCTCGTAGAGGCTTTCTAGTCTAGGAAGCTTACCTTGTCTGTAATGTATGAGTTTAATCTTGGGGACCTGATGCAAAGGGGGACCTTTGCATACCCTTATGGTGTGTAGATGTCCCCATCTGCACAAGCTTCGTAGAAGTTTTCTAGTTTAGGGAGCTAACCTTGTCTGAGAGATATAAGTATAATCATCGGGGTATGATGCAAAGGGGGACCTTTGAATACCGGGCCCTTTACATACCGTTACAGATCTAGATTACTTCAAATATATGGACTTTTTAAATATTAACTCAAATCTGTTTTTCCGACTTTTAATGGAATTAAGGCATTATAAAATGAGCACACTTTTTTATTTATAGGGAACAGAATTGAGTACTTTAAAGAGAGAAAAAGAGACATATTATACCATTATTGCTTGTGACAGTGGGAGATGCAAAGTAATAAACGCTTAATTGACTCTCTCTTAGCTCTTTGTTGACGAAAGAGTCAAGAGAGAGTAAGGAAAGAGATGGTGGTGAGGAGAAAATAGGGTAATATTATTCAATTGCTTTAATACCAGTATGATAAGAGATAATAGTGGGAAAATCAGTCAAAGGAAAGGAAATTAAGTTTTTTGGGGTATAAATTACTTTGCAGTATGATAAGAAATAATAGTGGAAAATTCAGTCAAGGGGAGGGAAATTTAGTTTTTTTGGTTATGAATTACTTCGCAGTTGATTTTTATCAGGAATAAATTTATTTAGATATTAGTAGTAAATTTAATTATACTTATTTAGTAGATTTAATAGTTTTTCTTTTCGTATTTGTAAGTTGAAACGATTTTTAATACTTTCGGATATCTCTTTTCGGTCAGCTTCACTTTGAAGAGCAAGGTCCAGTGCTTTTTCCAATTCTTGGGGATCTCGTTGGTCTATAATATAGCCATATTTATCAATGATAGTAGGGATTCCAGCCACTTTTGAGCCAACTGGAATGCAACCAGCCAGCATAGCTTCCATAAGAGAATTGGGCATTCCTTCCGAGATAGAAGGTTGAGCATAGACAGAGCTAATATTTAAAAGGCTAATGAATTCATTTTGAGGTAGATAGGGATAGATGGTAATATTTGGTAAATGTTCAAAGTGATAGGTTTTATTTAGTTCAGCCAGCCATTTTTTATTAATTCCCACAAAGACGAAACTCAAATCGGGTCTATGTTTAGCGATTTCAGTTAATAAATCAAAACCTTTGTTATAGAAGTCCTGTAACCGGGGAGTAGAACCAGCCGTAACAATCTGTCGCAATCTCTGTTCAGATATAATTAAGGGAGTAGAAATAGTTACTGCATTGAAAATAACGGAAGCGGGAGTTTTTAATCCAGGGATTAAATTATAGATGCCATCTTTATGTCCTTCAGGTTTGTAATAGGTGTTATTAGAAGAAAGTAGAGCAGAATGATTAGCAATAATATGAGTACAGTTTTTTAAAGCGATTTTTGCGCACAGACTACGAACTGGTGAACAATATACTCCCATCCGTAGTTCTTGATATTTAACCGCATCATAACCACCAATAAAAATGAAACTGGGGATTTTTTTCCATTTAGAAAGTAGGACAATAGGAGCAGAATGATAATCGGCAAACCAGATGAGCACTTTTTGATAACGATGATCAAAAATAAGAGTAAGAAGGGCTTTTAAAATCCCTTTTAAATATCTTTTTTTGGAGATATCCTGGTCCAGATAAAGAGTTGTAACTTCATAAGCACTTTTAAGAATTTCTTCATCTACTTTCATAAAGGAAGAATGGGTAGGTAGTATTAAAAGAAGCTTATCTTTCATTATGATTGCCCATTTAGAGATTGATGGGAGGTATAAAAATTATTATTATTAACATTAGTTAAGGTCTGTTCAAAGACCTCTGCCAATTTTTTGGTTAATCTCCGTCGTTCAAAGCCATGAATATAATCCCAATTTGGCTGAACAGTAAGTTTTCCTTCTTGCCAGTTCTTATATAAATTAACCAATGAGCTGGCAATTTCATCAGGATTTTCGTTATCTGCAATAAAAGCCAGTCCACTTGATTTAAGAATATCTGCGGCAATACCCTGAGGATTGATCACTGCCCAAATAGGTTTTCCACTTCTCATATACTCAAAAATCTTTCCGGTAGATATAGCATCACTTTTAGGTCCTGAACCTATAAATAACCAGAGGATATCAGCTTGACTCATAATCTGGGGAACTTGAGAATGAGGTAAATAAGGATGAAGATTCACCATCTTTTCCAGGATTTTATTGTTTTCAAAGCCATTAAACACGAAGGAGCGATAATTTGGTCCATAGAGATGGATGCTTATTTTATCAGGATTTATTTTTCCCTTTCCAACTAAATCTATTAAAACCTGCCAGACAATTCCGGGTTGACGGCGTCCGTATAAACTTCCAATATAAACAATCTGAAGTTTATCTTTTTCAGTTTCACGAGGAGGGAAAACTTTCTGAAAATCCTTTTCATCATAACCATTAGTAATAACCACAAAATGCTCTGCACTGAGATCAGGATAAAGAGAGAGAAAATTGTTTTTTATTGCTTCATTTGCCACGATAACTTTGTCAGCTTTAGAAAGGACCTGGTGCTCCAGATTGACTTCATATTTTCTAAATGATTCTGGAGGTGGATTATCCAGACGACTCTGTCCCATACTCCAATCATCTCTAAAATCTACGATGACCGGCAGAGGATATTTTTTTTTCAACCATAAAACATTTAACATTAAAGAAAAAGGAGGTCCAGAAATGAAAATGAGGTCTATTTTATATTTTTTTATTAGTTGCGAAATTTTATAACGCAAAAAAGGAAGAGCGAGGATATCAGCATCAGGTTTAAAGATATGATAATTCAGCCAATTTACCACTTGAGGTAACTTCAAACCCCAGAAAATTTTGAATAACCAGCGTGCATCCAGAGTGAAGAAATGATGTATCTTTTGCTCCGGTGACACTTCATTTAAAAGACTGTAGTCCTTTGGTTGCTTAATCAGTTTAGGATCAGGTGTTAAAACCACGCTATCCCAGTTAAATTCAGATAGATAATGGGTAAATTTTACGCCTCTATGCACTCCAGAGCCACCTATGGGAGGATAATAAAAGACGATATAGAGAACTTTTTTCATTATATTTTATCTTTTTTCTGGTATAGAGTGTAAAGCCAATAAGGATGAGAATGAGATATGATAAGATTAAATCCATTAATAAGCTTGGTTAAAAGATTGCTTTTATGAAGGAATTCATTGCTGCCACATTGCGGACATTTCTGCTTATCTGAAGGCAGAAACCACTGTCCCTGTTTATGCAATATAGATAACAGAAAAGGATGGATGGTGCGTTCTGGCGGTCCAAAAATGTGATGTTCTAAAAGGATAAAATCAGGATTGAGAAGTTCATCCAGTTTTGCCAGGTCAAAAGATTGGAGATGACTGTAAACATTTTCGGTGAAACCACATACAGCACAACGATAGAATTTTTTTTCCAGTTGTTCCTTAAAAGGAACACCAATAAGTAAATACTTCTTGCTCACTCTCTTTATTTCTGATATACCTTTTTTTAAGGTGGGATCATCTAAATGTTCCAGAACTTCATTACAACAAACCAGGTCAAAAGAGTTATCCGGAAAAGGTATAGTATCAATGGAAGCACAGACCTTTGGACATTGCACATATTGCAGAGCTACAGGTGATGGATCAAGGGCAGTAACTTCATAATCACTGGCTAGTTCATTCGTTATGAGACCATTACCACATCCAGCATCCAAAATGGTTTGTACTTTTTGAGGAATCATTTTTCTGATATAGGATAAACGCTCTGAAGAACGACCATCTCTATCATAATTTGACCAGGTATGTTCAGAAAAGTAATCCATTTATCTATTTCCTGAAATCTTCATTTTTGCTTGATTTAAAAGTTGTTTTATATATTGAATATCATAGGGGAGAATGGCATTTAAAGCTTTACCAGTAAAATAATAGGAAATTATAAAAATAAGTAAAGCTATGATTTGTAGAACCCAGCTCCTACCAAATATCCAGAGAACAGAAAGACTTAACAGAGCTGAAATAGTTACCGATAATGCCGTTTTACCTATGGCAGGCAAGGGGAACAGTTCTCTCAGATTGAGTTTTAAACTGTTTTTTATCCAGTAAAGATAAATCGTTACAGAGAGCCAACTTACAATCACTGTGGCAATAGCAGCTCCAATCATACCTATAAGTTTGACTAACAATATATTTAGGACTAGATTCAAACTTAAGGTAATAATAGAATTTGTCATAATGTATTTAGTTTGCTTCATAACCATAAAGATGATACCATAAGTAGCAATCCGAAGAGGTAAATTTATTAGATACACCTGAAAGATTGGAACAGAAGCTTTATAAGTGCTGGAATAAAGCAAAGTGATTAATGGTTCAGCAAAAATAAGGCCTAAGGCACAAAGAGGAAAAATAATGAGAGCATTCTTTCTCACAGAAGCTTTATAAATAGTATAAATTTGATCTGGATTACTGCTAATATGGGGAAGTAGTATGGCATTTACAGAATTATTAAGGATTGAAATGAGAGGAAGTTCCACTGCTCCAATAGAAAAGATAGCATATTCTGCAGGAGTGAAAAACCCTGATACGACCAATTTATCAAGTTGTACGGAAAGTATTCCTATTATAGAAGCCAGACCAAGCGGTAAAGAATACTGAAATATCTCTTTATAATAATCTGGGTCAAAGGTCACCTTAGTGAAATATCTTCTCAGATTATATTGAGCATAACCCCATTGCAACAAAGCAGAAAACATAACTCCAATTACAATATAATGCAGATTTCTGGTTATTAAAGCAGTTCCTAAGATAAAAACAAAATCAGTAGCAACACTGATTAAAGTAAAAGTAGCAGTCTTTTTTGGTTGCTTTAATCCCAGCATAATTTGGGAATAGATTTGAGTTACAAACATAAACAAGGGATAGACAGCAAAGATAACAAGAAGAATATTCAACTGTGGATTATTGAATATACGAGCTATGAATCCTCTGAGCAAAAATATTGCCAGAGCAAATACAAAAGCAAGAAGAGTGATAAGATTGACGGTGTGAGTTATAAACTCTTTTTTGCTATCTAGATGTTTCAGTTTCGGAAGAAAATAGAGAACGCTTTGCGGGATACCTAAAAGTAAAAAAGTTGAGAAGGTTGAATAAATAAGGAAAAGCTGACGATAAGAACCTAGCTCAACGGGAAGAAGTATTCGGGCTAGAACTATTCCAATAATAGCTTTGAAGCCAAAACGAATAAATTCTGCGGTGGTAAGAATTCCTGCCTGTTTACTACGGTCTTCGGTCATAAAAAACTTTTTTCTCTATTATATTGGTGTTCAGTCAGTTTCATATCATACTATTGAGAAAGAGGGGAATTTTTATCGGAGTCAGGAAATATATCTTTAACTGTAACATTTGCTGCACCATCTTTCATTCTTAATAACAGTTCTTCTTGCAGAGTTAGCTCTTTTACTGAAGTAATGATATGTTCGCCCTTTTGTACCAGGGCATAACCCTTTTTTAGCATAAGTGTAGGAGATACGCTTTCCAGCTGAATCTGAAGCATTGAGATTCTATTTTCCGTTTCTTTAGCTTTTTTATTCATCTCCGTGGGAAGAGTTAGAATTAATTCATCCAGGTTTTGCTGATACTGATGCAATTTACTTTGCAATAGATATTGCATAGTGTGAAAAGCTTCTACTTGCTTATTGCTATAACGATGAAGCTGTTGTTGCATATTAGAAGCTAAATTAAGAAATTCAATAGAAGCCTGGTCTATGCGTTTTTTATAGTTTTGCCAGATATTTCTGGGATGCAAAGCAGTTAAATTCAATTGCAATTCATTAATCTGATTGTTTATAAGGTATATTTTGTTCTTGCAGCTATTAGTCATTTTTTCTTCTAAAGCTTTGAGAAGGTTGATAATATCAGCACGATTAGGGACTGCTAATTCTGCGGCAGCAGAAGGAGTTGGAGCTCTCAAATCGGCTACAAAATCCGCTATGGTAAAATCTATTTCATGTCCTACAGCTGATATAACTGGAATTTTGGAATCGTAGATAGTTCGGGCTAATTGTTCATCATTAAAGCAAAAAAGATCTTCCTGAGAACCACCTCCTCGGGTAAGAATTATCACATCCACATTATCTATCTCATTAAAATACCTTATTCCTTGAATCAAAGAAGGAGGAGCATCCTCACCTTGAACTAAAGCAGGGAAAACAATAACTTCAACCGGATAACGACGTCTAAGTATATTTAATATATCCTGTAAAGCAGCTCCAGCAGGAGATGTGACAATTCCAATCCGACGAGGATATTTTGGTAAGGGCTTTTTATGCGATTCTTCAAACAGACCTTCTGCCTGTAACTTCTTCTTTAAAAGCTCAAATTGTCTGGCTAGATTTCCCTTGCCTGCCATTTGCATAGAGTAAACATTAAGATGATAGGTACTGCCTTTTTCATAAATGGTGAGCTTGCCAAAGCATATAACTTCCATTCCCTCTTCCGGCTCAAAATCAAGATAGATATTAGAGTTTCGGAAGAAAGTGCAACGCAAGGTGGCATTTGCATCTTTTAAACTGAAATATATATGGCCAGAAGGATGACGAGTGTAATTACTAATTTCACCACGCACATACAGCGGTTCTATCTGTGCTTCAATAACCTGCTTCAAATGGGCAGTCACTTCCGAGACACTAAATATGATTAATTCTTCCATAAATAGTCATCAATTAAGGTTTGAAGTATTTGTCAATTCCTGTGGTTTTAATGTAGATATAGCATTTTCTTCACTATAGTATTTTCACCTTGCTCCAATCTGAGGAAATATACTCCAGCGGAAACACTCTGACCATTAAAATCTTTGCCATCCCAGATTAACTGATTCTTCCCTTCAGGGAATATATCATTGGCGAGAGTCTTTACCTTTTGTCCCTTTATATTGTATACTTCCAGCTTTATTTTTCCTTTATCATCTGCCTGAAATTCTATTCTGACATTATCTTTAAAAGGATTGGGAAATACTGAAATAGGAGTATTCTTGGTAGATTTATTTTTTGTTAAATCAGGGAATCTTTCATAAAGCTTTTCGGTAAATTTAACGGTTATAGATTTTGGATTTTCCTGGGTTCTTACTTGCATCCAGTAATAATTATTTGGATTAGAAATGGAATTATGCGGATCAAAAGCTGTCCAGGCAGTCCATTCAATTAAGCCGACATTATCAAAAAGAGCATAAGCATTTCCTGAACTTGCATTACTGCAGGTTAAGCGAATATCATAATACCAGGCAGATGAAGGGATAGTTAACTCTTTATAGTAGAAAGTCCAATCTGTATTGCCATTGATATTGGTAGTAAGATATTCATAGCCTATCATTCCACTACTACGAGAATTATAATATCGGATTATAATATTAGCATTGGAAGCATTAATAGTTTTAATCCAGCCATACAAAGTATATTTTTTGTTGTTGTCATACCACTTACATCTTCTTTTTATGGTGGCAGTTAATGTTTGATTAGGGGAAGGAGAAAGTTTAGCACTTCTTTCACCATCAAATACATCAGTGGTAGAAAATTCTGGTATATCCCAGAGATTACATCCTTCATCTTCAAAGTTTCCATACCAGATAGTTTCTGCTCCCAGTCGGTATTCTGATTCCAGACAGGGAGTTATATAATCTACCTTACTAATACTTCCGTAACGAGGTAATTTAAAGGGATCAGTAAGATTTCCCTGTCCTGAGACCGGGCTTAGAAACATATTAAATGAATAAGGATGAGAGGTAGTTAAAGCAGAATTAATATCCACTATAACCGATGCAGAAATATCATTGTAATCCACGAGAAGTTTAGTATCTAAATCTGTGCTTCGCATAGCCAGATAATCCAGGATATATTTTCCCAGCTGTCCTGTTGCAGGTTTAGGGATAAAATTATCAATAAAGACAGGTTTAATCAGGAAATTGGAAAATCCATCTCTACTGGCATCAGCATAGAAAATCATTGAGGGCATTGTTTCTGGGTAGGTGAGGTCAAAAGCAAAATTACCTAAAGAGTGGGCAATGACTTTACCTTGATAGACCTCTATGCCTTGAATGATATGTGGATGGTGAACTATAACTAAATCTGCTCCGGAATCAATAGCAAAATGACGAATAGCAATATCCCACATATGAGGTACATCGGTTGTAGGATTGTAATCTTCATCTTCATTATCTTCCAGGAAAGGATTTGATTTATCATAGTTGCTTCCCGGAGCTAAGGAATATTCACTTCCTGCATGAAATTCCATTATTTTTAGGTCCGCAACATTTTGTACGGCATAAAGTTGTTGCAGGATGTAATAGGGAGTCATATAAGCAATACCGGGTTTGTTATATCCTGCATTTAAATAAGGTTGAGCATTGTTATATTGTCCTGTTCTATCACTACTAGCAAGAAAAGCGATATTAAGTCCATTACGATTGATGAATGCTGGAGTGTAAGCATCATAGGAATTGATTCCAGCACCGCTATACTCTATTGTATTAGCTGAAAGATTGCCCAGCATTTGATTCAGTCCTGCCCAGCCATAATCCATAGTATGATTGTTAGCAAGACATACCTTATCAATTCCTGCATAAACGAGACCACTTACATTGGCAGGATTTCCACGATAAACTACACTTTTGGTAGGATGAGGAGTTCCTTGATTGGTTAAAACAACTTCCAGATTAGCTACCGTAATATCTGCAGCATTACCTAATAGTTCTCTGGTAGGCTGAAAAATAGCATTCACTCCTAAAGTCGGAATAATTCCTCCAATTGATTCATAACCTCGTGCAAGCATAATATCACCCACAAAATTCATTCTCAAGGGAAATGTATCTGGTCCCGGATCAACATTAATCAGACAAGAAGCTAAACCCCATTTATTGGAATCATCAAGCACTTTTAAGGTAGCACGATAGGGATGATTGTCGGTGACAGTATAGATATGAAAAGGATTGGGATCTGAGCTAGTGAGACTATCTCCAAAATCCCATTGATAGGTAAAAGTATAGCTATCAGGGTCTATTACTTGAGAAGAAAATTGCACTCCTACATCACGAGTTCCTTTTTTTTCAGCACTCTGAAATGTGATTTGATATGAAATAGTAACTGCAGGAGGGATACCTATATCTTCAGTTATATTAAGAATGGAATCTATTAAAAAATTCCGATTGGAGACTCCATCCAGGTCATTTATATACACAAGAGAGCTAATAACGGGAAGATAATCAAAATAGGCATACCAGTCATCAGCAATAGGAAGCTGATATATATTCCAGGTTCCAGCATTGAAAGCACCTTGATAGACTGTAACCCATTCTTCAATATTCAAAGTTTGAGTTCCAGCAAAGGAATAGAAAAGAACATTGTTTCCATCAGAGAATCCCACTCCTTGTATTCTTGCTCCAGTTGAGGTTTTAGCGGCAACCTGAAAAACAGTTCCCGAATCAACCGAGGCAGGATTTATCATTTGCAGCTTCCAGGTATTGCCATACAATCGTAAAGCCCAGGCACTATTATCATATGTATCGGAAGAAGTTAATTCCCAGGCACCTGGATCCTGGTCTTCATTGCTATAGGAGATTAGATTTACATTTCCACTTTCAAAATCTTCTATAGTTTGATAGCGAATATTAGCAGAAAAAGAGGATATAATCAGAGAAAAAAATAAAAAAAGCCAGAGTCTGAAAAGGCTATTTATCTTACCTTTTCTTTTTTCCATAACATCCTCCTTAAAAAATAAGAGGAGCACCTGCAACGATGCTCCTTTATATTTATTTATGCATTAATACCTGCGTTTAGAGCTCTGAGATTTTCTTCCACTATTCGTTCTCCCTTCCTGTTGAAAATCATCTTTATCGCTTCTTCCAATTCCGCTGGTGTAAATTCCAGATATTTTATAGCTGCTCCTAACATTACAATATTCATAGAACGAGGTGATTTCACAGATTTGGCAATGGAATCCGCATCAATAAGAATATTATTAGGGATTTTTTGGATTTCAGCATAAAGCTGCTCTTCATCAGGATAATCCGGAATATTCTTGAAGGGTGTACTATTAGAAATAATCCAGCCATCTGGTGCCAAATAGGGCAGATGACGCAAAGCTTCCATAGGTTCCACAGAAAGAATCATATCAGCTTTTCCATAGGGAATGAGGTCGCTGAAGATAATCTGGTCAGAAAGACGAAGATGAGATTGCACATCACCTCCGCGTTGACTCATTCCATGCACTTCTGCTTGTTTAAGATTCCAACCTCTATTAAGTGCTGCAGCTCCAAGAACTGTAGCGATAGTCAATATTCCTTGACCTCCAACGCCTGCGAGTATAATATCCTTTTTCATTCTGGAGTCTCCATTTTATTCTTTTTTCTTAAGGTCTGAATACATTCTCGGCGTGGAATAACCACGGATACACCATTATAAGAAATCTCTTCCTGGTAAATTCTCACCATTTCATCCCAGTTAGTTTTGAGAGGTTTAAAGACACGGATATGATCCGGGTTAACACCAATACCTTTGCACACATCCTCAATCTTTCCATAGCCAGTGTATTCTTGACCACCTGTCATAGCTGTAGTTGAATTATCCAGGATAACTATAACTACATTAGCATTTTCATACACACAATCCATTAATCCAGTCAATCCGGAATGAAAGAAAGTGGAATCGCCTATAACTCCTATAGAAGGATAAAGTCCTGCATCAGCAGCACCTTTTGCCATAGTTATGCTTGCTCCCATATCCACACAGGAATTTATAGCATTATAGGGAGGCATAAATCCAAGCGTGTAACATCCTATATCACTGAAGACATGCCCCTTGCCATAATCTTTTAGTGCTTCATTTAAAGCCAGGAAACTGTCTGAATGTGGACAGCCAACGCAAAGAGCCGGAGGTCTGGGACGAACAACTGCAGGAACTGGTTTCCCTTCAGTGTCAGGAAGTCCAAGAGCTCTTGCCACTTTATTAGGATTCAGTTCCCCATCTCTTTCAATAGTCCCATCTAATCTTCCATATATGGGTTTTGTTCCTTTCCAGGCTAGTCCTTT
>Ga0265294_10000217_pt1 | contig 73395 bp, 59 predicted proteins | sample MunlanPumphouse3_FD_192504 | JGI IMG/M metagenome (GOLD analysis project Ga0265294, IMG submission 192504) | Groundwater microbial communities from a municipal landfill in Southern Ontario, Canada - Pumphouse #3 | ecosystem: Environmental > Aquatic > Deep subsurface > Groundwater | place...
TCAATCCAATCCACAAGATTTAAAAAAATTCTTACAATACAATAAAATCGCAAAACTCAAAACTCAAAACAACAACATCAAAGAATTTTGCTATTTTTTTGAAAATAGTATCAAGAAATACAAAGGAGTTGGCGATGAAAACTTTTTTTACTATTTGAAAGAAATTGAATTTAAATTTAACTATACAATTAACCAAAGAGTTGATATTCTCATTAAGTTGATGTATGATACCATATCACTATGATAATAAGAATATTTTTAGTATTAATACTTGCTGTATCATTGTATGCAAATGAGATTAAGAATCTTAATTTCGGTGGTAATATAGATTTGGTATTGGGCGATTTTTCTACAAGCAACTTAAATAAAGTTTGCAATATCACTTATCCACCTTTTTATAAATTTTGGCAAAAAAATCCTACTTTTAGTCTTTATGATATACAAATTTGTGAAGAATTATTAGTAGAGTATGCTCAAAGTCTTGGTTTTTATGAAGCTGATATTAGCACAATAATCAAGGACAATACAGCCACTATCAATATTATCAAAAATCGTCCAATTATGATAAATTCTATCGAAATAGACGAAGAATACAAAAAACTAATTGCTATAGAAATAAACAAACCATTTACAACTATTAACTTTTCAAATTCCAAAAAAACAATCACTGGACATCTAGCAAAAATAGGCTACCCAAAAGCTGAACTTGACTCAAAAGCTTATGTGGATATAGATGAATACAAAGTCGATATAGTTTATAAAGTAGTCAAAAACAACCCACAATATTTTGGTGATATTACAATAGATAATGATGCACGAATTGACCTTGAGTATATTGAAAAAGAGGTGAAGTTCAAAAAAGGTGAGCTTTACAACTCACTTCTTATAGACAGCACTTATGAAGGGCTTTATAATTTTGGGATATTTAAATACATTTCTATTGATCAAAACTTGGATACTACAGATGATGTAATACCAGTCAATATCAAGCTTTTAGAAGGTGCATACAGAGAGACTATGTACTCTATAGGCTATGACACAAATACAGGTGGAAGACTAAAGGCTCAATACACAAATGATAATTTCTTGGGAAATCTCAAAAAATTTACAATAGGCACAAATATCAACCAAGATGGATATAGAATATATAATAACTTTTATAATCCATTTTTTTATCTTGATGGAGTATCTTTGAACAATGATGTTACATATGAAGATATGGACTACCTAAGCTATAAACAAAGAAAAATTGAAGAAAAAATAGCCCTTTCTAAAGATATGTTTGGACTCACACATAGTATAGGACTGCTTAGTGAACATAGCAAAATTAAATCAAAATTGCAAGAATATGAAAGTGGCAACTATTTACTAAATTCTGTATTTTACAATGCGATTTTGGATAGAAGAGACTCCGCACTCAATCCAAAGAATGGGTATTACCTCTCCTTTTATATGGAAAATGGGACACAAAGCTTGGGAAGTGAGATAGAGTATCTCAAAACCTTGACGGAACTTAGATATATAAAATCATTTGATAAACTTACAACTTCTTTCAAAACAACAGTTGGTACGATAGACCATGATTTGCCTATTTTTAAACATTTTTTTGCTGGGGGAGACTATAGCAATCGTGGATATACTTATCAAAAAGTAGGTGTACTTGATAGTGAAGATAATCCTTATGGTGGCTTGAGTATGATTGATAGTTCTATAGAGTTTGAATACAATATTTATAAAGATATAGGTATTGCTACATTTTTTGACTCTACGATGTTAAGCCAAAAATCAAATAGTTTTAATGAAAGATTTTATAATAGTGTAGGAATTGGGGCTAGATATTATACTCCTATTGGTCCTTTGCGTGTGGATTTTGGATTTCCACTTAGAGATGGTGGGTTTGTATTTCATATTGGTATAGGACAAGTATTTTGAAAACTCTAAAAATACTATTTATTTCTATTGCATTTGTAGTGAGTGTCGCTTTTATTGGACTATTGAACTCAAAATATATCACTCACAAAGTCTTTGATTATATCGCTCAAAGTACAAATATCACCTACTCAAAACTAGATGGTACACTATGGCAAGGACTTCATATAGAGGATTTGGACTACAACAACCAAATACAAATAAAACAACTCTATATAAATCCTAGTATTTTATCTCTTTTGTGGCTTGAGATTTATTTATATGAGCTTGAGGTGTTGGGGGTTGGGTTTGATATGAGTTTGCTTGAAAATGACTCAAACTCACAAGAAGAGCTAAATATCCCTTTGAATTCTTTGTACATCAAATCTCTCAAAAGCTCTTTTGAAGATATCAAATATGATACTTTGGATATAAAAAACCTCCAAATAAACGGCTCAGATATCAGCTATGATTTCAAAACAAATATAAATGCACACTTAGATATCAAAGGCACTTCAAATATTGGTGATATCCAAAGCAATATCCATATAAATAATACCAAATATGAATTAGACTCATCACTCAACCTAAATCTTGAATTTATCAATCAACTAACTTCATCAAATCTATCTCATATAGACAATATTTTATTGAACATCAAAGGGGATACAAATAGTTTTGACTTTCAAGCAAGTTCAAAAACTATCTCTTTAGTTCAAAATAATCAACCTATAAAACTTGATAACATATTGGCAAATGGTACTTATGATATCAAAGCTCAAGATATAGTATCAAATATCAAAACACTCATCACATATCAAGATATTGTCTCAAAAATAGACACAGATGTCAGTATCAAAAACCATGATATTTCAAGCTTACAATTTAGCTTGAACACAGATACAATAATACCGCAAGCAAAACAAAAGTATTTTCAAAATGATATTGTCTTTAGTGGTCAATTTCTGGGTGATTTGTCAAAAATTGATTTTGATACTACACTCTTGGCAAATACAATTATCAATGAAACAATACCTATAAAACTACCACTTACTTCACTAAAAGGTACTTTGCACATCAATGAAGACTACACGAAGATTCAAAGTGTTTTTGATTTGATTTTTGATGTGGATTTGGACTCAAATATGATAAATTTCTCAGCAAATAAAGCAAATTTTCAACTAGACACGCAAACAAATGACCTAAAACTAAATGGCAATTTCAAAACAACATCAGCTATTAGTAAAACATCATCAGATTTTGAGTTGATGGCGAATCTTAACAAACTTGAAAATATGGTATTTAGCTCAAAAAGTTTGTTATCCAACCTCAAATACAATGATTTGGATTTGTCATTTTTGGAGCCTTTGGCACTAGAACTTGGATTTCAACACTCCACACTCAAAGCAAACTTGAAATCAGAATTATTTGAAGCGTCTATAGATACAAATGATTTTAAGAAGTTTTTATTTGATGTGAATATCAAAGAACTAAATCCAAATGATTTCTATGAAATACCAACAAATCTCAAAATAAATTCACTCAAAGCAAACCTAAAAGGTCAATACGAAAATGATTTGATTCTTGATGCAAATGTGATTTTGAATAAGAATTTTGTCCTAAATAGCTCTATCAATGGTAATCTTGAAGATTTCAATGCCACAATCAAAAACAAATCATTCAATACCAAAATCACAAGCACCAAAAATGGAATCAATTCCAAAACATCTATTTTGTCACTTGGAGATTTTGAAAAAGAGATATCAAAACTACTAGATATCTCACTTTTGAATTTAACTGGAAAACTTGATATTGCTATCATATCCAAAGATGATATTTGGAACTTTGATATCACATCACCAAAAATCACCTATGATAAAAGTGATATTAGCAAACTATATGCAGTGGGATTTGTAAAAGATAATTTTTTGTTTTTTGATAAATTCAACTTCACAATATCAGATTTGTTTGATATGAGTTTGCAAAAAGATTTTGCACTGAAAACTCAAGCTTATTTTGATATGGAAACTTTTGATTCATATATTGATTTTGGAGATATTGCATTTAAGACAAAAAAACTAGATGATACTATAAGAATAAATATAGATACAAAAGATTTATTTATGGCTCATAGTAGTTATGGTAGTGGATTTGTGACTTCAGAACTTGTGGTAGATTATGCAAATGGGCAGGTTTTGATAGGTGGGGATATGCACTTAAAAAACCTAACAGCTATCTATGAAGCACCAAATTCAAGTATAAACAGAGACAAAGATATCATAATCATCTCCAAAAATAAAGATATTTTGACAAAAAGAGACTTTTTTGTAGAAGATATTGCCTTGGAATTGGCACTTTTTGTAGATAAGTTCAACTACAGTGTCAAAAATATCAATCTTGAAGCATCTTCGGTACTATACCTCAAAAAAGCATATGGTGGAAATACCAAAATATATGGTTCACTACAAGATATTTCAGGCTCTTATGCTGAGCTTGGAAGAACTTATTTGTTGAAAAACTCCAATTTATACTTCCGAGGTGTAGAGCCTATTGACCCAATATTGGATATCCATGCACTGCATAAATTGGAGGAAGTTGATATCACTATCAATATAGGTGGCACACTAAATAGCCCAAGAATCAATCTCCATTCTACCCCTATCATGAGCCAAAGGGATATTTTGTCATACCTTATTTTTGGTACACGATTTGCCTCAAACCCAGCCATGAATGAACAAAGCAAAAGCTCACAAGTATCACTATTTTTGGTCAATGAACTATCAAAAGACTATGCCAAAGAGCTAGGACTTGATGTACTATACTTTGAATACGACCAAACCAACCAATATATTGAGACCGTAATAGGGAAAAACATATCCAAAAAAAGCATGGTAATCCTAAAAAACAAAGCCGACGGAGGAAGACTCATCCTCCAAAGAGAACTCACAAAAAAATGGAATGTAGAGCTAGGATTTGAGGACAATACTCAAGGGATTGATTTGATGTACAAGAAGAGGTATTAGAAATTTTATTACAAAATGAGCAAAACGATAGTTAAATTACAAATTTTAAGGCTTTTGAGTAGATAATATCTCTTATTATGAATAAAAATTGACTATTGTATCGAATTGGTATATAATGAATAACTAACCTATTGTTAGCCGTGATATTAGCCTTTTTTAATCATAGGAGTTTGACATGGTAAGAGATTTTAGAATTATCGGCATAGCCTTAGTAATTTTAGGTGTGGGTCTTGCGATATGGGGATATCAACAATCTGGTTCAGTTGGTTCACAAGTAACACAAGCAGTTACTGGTTCGGATACGGATCAAGTTATGATGTTTTATATTGGTGGAGCTATCAGTTTTTTTGTTGGATTATTTCTTTTAGGGAAAAAATAAAATTGGAGAAATCATGGAAATCACTAACATATTACCACACTATCTAAATATAGTAATTTTAGCCGCATTTTTGCCATAATGTTTTTTAGAAAAAATTGAAGACATACATCGTATGTTGAAATTTTTTCTAAGAAAGAGTATGAGTAAATAATGCGAGAGAACTACCATAATGCTAGTTTTCTTATAAGCCCTATCTGCGTTGTCAACTTTCACTTACCAATGGTAAGCTTCAAGTCTCCGCCTTGATAGAACTTATAATAAAACTACTAAAATTACTATATTTTAGATAGTGTGGTAATATAATATTTTTGATAATAGGTGCACTTGCTGGTTGGCTTGCTGGAACTATTATGAAAGGTAGAGGATTTGGACTTTTAGGCAATATTCTTGTAGGAATTGTCGGTGCAGTATTGGGTAGCTTTTTATTTGGTATACTCAATGTCATAACAGGTGGTTTGTTCGGTTCTATACTGATGGCTACTGTTGGTGCTGTTATTTTGTTGGCTATACTTGGCATAGTCAAAAAAGCTTAGGTCAATAATAACGCAAAATCATGAGACAGGATATAATCTGTCTCATGACAATAGGCGAATATCGCCGAAATGTCAAATATATTACAAATCTAAAGCCACATCCCACAACTGACCTACACTAATCCCCCCATCGTTTACAGGTATTTCACAACCAAAATATACATTTATATCCAAAGGCTTAGCTTTTTTTAGCACTTTTTGAAGTAGTGTTTTGTTTTGAAATACTCCTCCACCAAGGATTATATCTAGCTTTTCATTTGTTGCTATTTGTATGATGATGTCACTTAGGGTATTTAAAAGCTTAGTACAAAGCTCCCGTTTTGAGTCTGTTTTATTCAAAACTACACTTAATATATCTATATCTATTTCATCACCGCCAAGCACATAATCAAACCTCTCTTCAAACTCCTCCAAACACAAAGCCTCACATCGCAAGCCACTTTCACCTTCATAGCTTTGGACTTGCAAAACTCCAGCAAAAGAGGCAAGTGCATCAAATATTCTACCCACGGATGAGCTAAGAGGAGCGTTTATGTTTTTTGTATATGCTGTGTATAGAAGTCTAAGTTCATCTTTGTCAAATGACTTCACACACTCCAAATCCATCTCCCTCACCTCATCAAAAGTAAATCTTTCAAAAAGGATACTAAGAGCTACTCTTCTTGGTTCTTTGATAGCTTTTTCACCACCTAGAAGCTTGATAGGTTTGAAGTGGTATTTTCTACTTTCTCCCACAAAAACCTCACCGCCCCACAACGCTCCATCATCACCATACCCAGTACCATCAAAGATAAATCCCACAAAATCACCACTCAAACCATGCTCCAATCTCACACTACCTAGATGAGCTTTGTGGTGCTGTACCTCTTTGAGCTTTATACCTTGTTCTTTTGCCCATTTGGTAGTTTCATAATTTGGGTGTTTGTCACATACTATGATTTCTGGTTCAAAGTCATAAAAAGATTTGAATGTATCAAGGGTATTTTTGAAAAAAGTGATATTAGCCAAACTATCCAAATCCCCAATATGTGGGCTTAAAACTAGATTATCACCATACCCAAAAGCAATAGTATTTTTTTGATTTGCCCCAACGCATAGGGTATTTTGGGCTAGAGTTTGCTGAAGTTTCATAGACAAAGGTGCATACCCTCTAGCACATCTAAGTATTTGTACCTTATCATCTACCACCTGAACCAAAGAATCATCCACACCATTGACAATTTCTCTATCAAAATCAAGCACGAACTCCACAAAAGGCAATTTTTCATAAATCCCATCAATATTTATGATTATAGGCTCATCACCAAGGTTTGCACTAGTAGCGATTATTGGATAGTCCAAAGACTCAAAAAGCAATACTTGCAAAGGAGTATAAGGCAACATACAGCCGATTTTTTTGATATGTGGAGCGATGAGAGGTGAAAGTGAAAAATCATCTTTTATATCAAGTATTACTATTGGGGATTCTTTGGATAAAAGCACCTCTTTTTCTCTCTCATTCAAAAAAGCAAATTTTTGAACTTGCTCCATATCCCTACACATCAAAGCAAATGGCTTAAAGGGTCTATTTTTGGCATTTCTTAGCTTTTCTATACTTTTGCAATTGGTAGCATCACAAACTATATGAAAGCCCCCTAGCCCCTTGATAGCTACTATTTTGCCCTCTTTTATAAGCCTCTCCGTTTGCATCAGAGCATCACCATCTATCAAAGCCCTGTTTTGGTCATACAGATATAGTTTTGGGCCACATTTAGCACATGCTATTGGCTGAGCGTGAAATCTTCTATTGGAGCTGTCGTTGTACTCTTTTTTGCACTCATCACACATCTCAAACTCACGCATAGAGGTGTTTTTCCTATCATAAGGGATAGTTTTGATGATAGAATATCTTGGACCGCAGTTTGTACAATTGGTAGCGAAATAGCCATAAAATCTTGATTTTGGATTCGTAATATCACTTATGCAGTCTTTGCAAATTTTCATATCAGGTGATACAAAAGTGGTCTTAGTTTTTGTACCATCAGACAAAATTATCTTGAAATCTTCATCATTTTGTAGTGCTATTTGTGTGATACGAAAGTCAACTATTTTCGCAAGAGGTGGAGGGTTTTGGCGAATTTGAGATACAAACTCAGCCAAGTCACTATCCACCCCTTGAGCTTCTATCTCCACACCACTAGAATCGTTTTTGACAAACCCATTTATCTGATATTTGAGTGAGAGGTTTTTCACAAAAGGACGAAACCCCACCCCTTGAACAATACCGCTGATTTGTATTTTGTATCTAGTCATAAGTTATTATGTATCCAATTCATAGCCACTAATTAAGCTTTTGATGGTCAGTCAATACTCAACAGCAACTCATCAATAAGATGAATTTTATCAATAGAAGGCAAAGACAATACTTCTTCATTTACTGACATTTCTCATTCCTTAGTGCATTTAGGCATATTGAATGATTCTAGCATAAAATTGATAGATTTTTGATAAAAGGACTAAAACAGATATTTTGTACAATAACATCAAATTTAATTAATATTCTTCGGTAGATATTAAAATACCATATTCAACACCATCAAAAAAAGCATTTATTGGAACATCTAAAACATATGCTATTTTAATCAATTGTTCTACATTGAAATGTATCTTGTTATAATATATTTCTGCACATGAAATGGGTGATACAGACTTGTATCCTATTGCATGGGCAAGTTTTAATTGTGATACTCCCTTAGTTTTTCTTATTCTTTTAATATTTTCACCTATTTTAAGATGCAACTTTTCACTCAACTTTTCATCATAGTTATCAATATTTTTCAATTTATACCCTAATATATTAGATTATTTTAAGTATATTAAGTTACAATTACTTCTAGCAATCTAATATATTAGAGTTAAATGTATATTTTATATCCATTACCTCCATATGATGATACTAAAAGTAAACTATATTAAAAATTGGAGTGATGATTATTCCAAGTAATTTTAAAACAAAAAGGATTTAGCAATGACTTTACAAAATTTAAAAGTAAATGCAAAAATTAATATGATCACTTTTATAGCTACACTGTTTCTTAGTATAGTAGCTATAGTGTCATATATGAAAATGAGTAGTTTGCAAGAAAACTATCAACACACAAGTGAGTTTGAAGATTTATCGGTAGTTATTGTCAAAACTTCAGAACAGGGACTACAGGTATCAAATGCACTAAGAGGGATTATCGTAAATCCATCTGATGTAAAGGCAAAAGATAATTTTATTCAAGCAGTTTCTGATTTGGATGGTTTGATAAATAATCTTAAGGCTAGTTCAAATATATCTCAAGGATTTACAAAATTTGAAATAGCTACTCTTTACGATTCTCAAAAAGCTGTTTTAGCTAATTTAGTAGAAAAAGTCAAAAAAGATGAAACACTCACAAAAGAAGATAACTCTTTGGCGACTAGCAAATGGAGACCTCTAAAAGCTGGGCTTATAAAATGGCAAGATGGAAATAACAAAAAAACAGAAGAAATGGGTAGTATATTTAAAGAAACTGCTTCAATTACCACAAACCTTATTATTGGTATTTTAATTTTTACTATTATAATTATTATGTTCGTAATACAAGTTATCTCAAAATCTATAGTAGCTCAACTTTCAACATTTCAATATGGTTTGTTATCATTCTTTGGATTTTTGAATAAAGAAACAAATAATGTAGAATTAATAAATATGAATTCCAAAGATGAATTTGGGACTATGTCCAAAGTGGTCAATGAAAATATCACAAAAACGCAAAAGTTGATTATTCAAGATAATGAACTTATAGATGATGTGAAAAGAGTGGTTGCACAGGTTAAAAATGGTCATTTAAATCTAAAAGTAAAAAATGACACACAAAACCAAAGTTTGCAAGAACTAAAAAATACTTTCAATGAAATGTTGGATGTTTTAAATCAAAAAGTAGGGACTGATTTGAATAATATTTCAAAAGTTCTTGAAGACTTCTCAAAATATGATTTTACTACCAAAGTGCCGAATTCAAAAGGTGAGATAGAAGTATCTATAAATAATCTAGGGAATGAAATATCGGCGTTGTTAAAACAATCTTTAACAGTAGGTAAAACACTGGAAAATAGCTCAAATACCTTGATTTCAAATGTTGAAATACTAAATAAAAGTGCAAATGAAGCAGCAGCCTCTTTGGAAGAGACAGCAGCTGCACTTGAAGAGATAACAAGTACTATTTCAAATAATACAAGTAGCATATCTCAAATGTCAACTTACTCAAATCAAGTAAGCCTTTCAGCGGAAAAAGGGCAAGAAATGGCAAGAAACACTACAACAGCCATGGATGATATCACTTCCCAAGTAAATCTTATCAATGAAGCAATAGCTGTAATAGATCAGATAGCATTCCAAACAAATATTCTTTCACTCAATGCTGCAGTAGAAGCAGCAACTGCAGGAGAAGCTGGAAAAGGGTTTGCAGTAGTTGCAGGAGAAGTGAGAAATCTAGCTTCAAGAAGTGCCGAAGCTGCAAAAGAGATAAAAGATATAGTGCAAAGAGCTACATCTAAAGCAAACCAAGGTAAAGATATCAGCAATGAAATGATTCAAGGATATGAAGAACTTCTAAGCAATATCACAAAAACAACCAATATGATAAATCAAATATCAAATGCTTCAAAAGAACAAGAAGCTGGAATTGTACAAATAAATGATGCCGTAGCTTCTTTAGACCAACAAACCCAACAAAATGCGATGATAGCAAGTCAAACTCAAGATATAGCTATTCAAACAGATGCTATAGCAAAAGAGATAGTTGAAGATGCTATTAAAAAAGAGTTTATTGGGAAAAATGAAATTTTAAATAAAAATTCAGAATCAAAAACTCAAGTTTCAGGAAACTCAACTCCACAAACTCAAACTAAATCAAATATACATAAGCCTGAATTACAAAAAATCACACCAAAACAATCATCAAAAAATGATGAATGGGAGAGTTTTTAAGCTAGATTTTTCTAGCTTAAATCTATCGTTCTAATTCCCATATCCCTTGAACAATACCGCTGATTTGTATTTTGTATCTAGTCATCATAGCCTTTTTGGATATCTTTGGTTTATTGAGATTATAGTTTATTGTCGGTTAATTGTAGGTTAGGGGGATTTTTATATTTTTATAATGCAGAAAATTTCAATTTATATTTTTGAACAACATATTGCTGATATGTATCAATAATATTACAATATTGGCTACTGAATTTTCGATTGATTTGGAATTTGTTGCAACTTCTATTGAGACTATGAAAAAACTACGAGATGATAAACTTCCTCGTTTGCTACAAGAGTATCAAATACAAGAGCACAAGCAAAAGCATATATTGCAAGAAGTTTCAAAAAGGACTCTACAAGGGGCACTCAAATGAGCGATGAACTACTAAAAAAACTCCTACTTTCTCAAAAGAATGCTAAAAAAAGACTAAAAAATAAGCTAAAAGCAAATAGTGCATTTGGAACTCTTACAGATGATGAAATAGCCAAAGTTTCGGCAATCAGGGCAAAGGAATTAAGAGTTTCTCAAAATAAAAAACAAATAGATTTTAGCAAAGAAGCTATGCTAAGCTCCCCTACAACTTACTCAAATTTTGAACAAAAAGGGGCTATTTCTATGATAAATTTTATCAAAATCATGAGAACTTTTGGAAGACTTGAAGAGCTTGAAAAGCTACTTCTTACTACTACAAAAGAAGAGATAGATAGACTTGAAAAGGGGCGAAGGGAGAGGGTGAAATAAGTCTTAGTATCTTTAAAACTTAATACGACCTCTTTTTCGAATAGGCTTAGTCTTGTCTTGCAAAATATCATCTAGTGAAAATATAGGTTTTTGTTTTGGATTTGCAATAATCTGAAAATCATCCAAACAATCAAGCACCAAAGAGATTTTCAAAAGAGAATCAAGAGAAATATGCCCAGTAGATTCAAATCTCTTGATACTCCCTAGACTTACCCCACTTTTACTACTCAACCCCTCTTGAGTCAAATCCAAAGCAAGTCTTCGTTGTTTGAATTTATCTTTTAGTTGATTCATTATTGAAAATGGTGTTGAAATATTTATAGATAACATATTAGCTCTTAAGTATTTATTTTAGTTATTATAGCTAATATATTATCTATTGTTGCTTAATATTTTATTAAAATGGTATAAACTGAAGATTGTAGAGTTTGTTTTTTGGTATCTGTTTTTAGATACTAATAGTATAGTTGGTGCCTTATGTGAAAGTCAATACTATAAGTATCTGTTTTTGGATACTTATTCTTCATAGTTTATTGTACAATATCATCAGTTAGAATACTAGTTCTTTTGATATTAATACTGTCAATATATTTAATAAGTTTTCCAGTTAGTGATTGTGTGTCTTCAGCTAGTTTAGCTCTATTTCCAACAATGATAAATTTTTCTTTTGCTCTTGAAATTGCCACATTGATAATATTTGGTTTCTCTTCATTATTGTAAAATGAATTGGCACATGAATTTGTAGCTCCTACAGTTGTAGAAAAATAAATAATTTCTCTTTCGCTTCCTTGAAATTTATGTACTGTTCCTGCAACCAAACCATCTAACTCTTCTTTTCTTATAATTTTGTTTAATTCATACTCTTGCTGTTTAAAAGGTGAAATAATCCCAATATTTTTCAATATTTCTTTTTTCTCTTCATGCGTTTTACAATCTATTAATCTTCGTTTTATATGATTAATAATGTCATTAGCTTCATGAGTATTGTATTTACTTCCATCTTTGCTTTGTGCATCAATAGTTGTTTCTATAAAATCAAAATGGCACTCTTGATTGCTGTTCCCTTTTTGAAGATTCATTATTCCATTATATATCTCTTGATTACAAAAATCAATAATATTATCTCTGCATCTAAAATGTTCCATTAACCATAAATCACCATCTAAAGTATGTTGAATATATGGATTTTTTATATAAACACTTTTATTGGCTAAAGACATAATACTAGAGTTTAAAACAGAAGCAAACTCTTTTACTTTGACAATATTTGGTTTTGATATATGCTTTTTTAATAAATATCCATTTATCTCTTCTTGTTTTGTTTTATATTCTGTGGGATTATCTTCATCTTTTTTAGATGATTTTCCTTTTACACCCAAAGGATATACAGGTTCAATCTGTTTTTCATCTCCAAATACAAATACTCTTTTTGCAGTATAAATATTTACAGCATAAGGAGATAAAATCATACCTGCTTCATCGATTAGCATATTTTCGATATAACTCTCTTTTATGGGTAATACATTTCCAAAAGAGTGGCAAGTTGTATTTACAATTGGAAAAAATATACTCAAATATCGAAGCATTTGTTCTTGTGGCACAGAGGAAAAAGAAACATCTTGGCTTACTTTTTTATATGATGTTAAATTCCAGAATTTACCTTTTTGTTCTAGCGTATATGCTTTATTATTGACATAAACAAACTTATCTTCAAATAATCTTACAATCTCACTATTAGATAGTTTTCTTTCAATATTTAAATCATCATCTTTATTTGTAAAAAGAAAATCACACTTTTTACATTTATAAATTTCATTGCCTTTTTCATTTTCTTTAGCATCAAGAGTATCTTTACTATCGCAGGCAAAACATTTTTTTGTACTGATTTTACTTTTGTTTAATGAGTAAATTTCATATAAAAATAAGCCCTCCAAAAGATGTTTGGAGCATAAATAGATGTATGTTCGCAATTCTTTATCAGCATCTTGATATATGTCTTTTATCTTCTGTTCATATTCATCATAAAAAAATTTATCTGCTATCTCAAGTTTATTAATATTAACTTCAATATCTATAATCGTATTATTTATATCATTAATACTACAGTTATTCCAGCCTAATAGTTTAAATTCATCTTTGAAGTTTTGTTCTATCGCTTTTTTAGTATTTTGCAAGTTATTATGTATAAATATTATATTTGATTTTTTATCCTCTTCATATTTTTTTATAGATTGTGTATATTTTTCTTGAGTTTCTTGTAGTAGATTTTTAGTAAACATTTCAATATTGTTTATTTTATCATCGTATTGTTCTTCTATTTCATTCCTACTATTTTGGAAATTATCCTCAATGGTTTTATACTCTTTTTTATCCTCTTTTAAAATCTTCATATACAGCTTTTTAAAAAAATTATTTTGTGTAAAAAGTTTTTGTTGCTTTTCCATTTGCTCATTATATTGTTGAGTAACTGCTTTTATTTGTTCATTTTTATAACTTTCATTTTGTGTTACGAATAAATTTAAATCATTCTTTATTTTAAATAATGACTTCTCATATTCAAAATAAACATTATCCTTTATATCTTTATACTGTTTACGAAGAGTATCTAGTTCTTTGGTATATGACTGTTCTAATACATTTATTTCATTATGATAATTTAAAATAGATTCTTTAATCGTTTCAATATTATCTTTTACAAAAGTTATAAAAAAATTATACTCTATTCTTGTTGTAGTTTTTTGTTGTTCTATATTTAATTTCTTACTTATATATTCAATTAATCCTAATTCATTTACATCTACTTTTGAATTCAACCATCGATTTAACTCTTGATTGCGGATATTTAGCTCTTTTATAGTTTTATTAATCTCCTGATATAAAAATCTTGTAGCTAGAGATAGAGAATCCAAATGACGATTTTTTACAAATTCATCCTTACAAATTTCTCTAAATTGATTTAACTTAAATATATACTCTTCAATATATAGCTTTGGTTTATTTTGTACTGAAGATACTAATTGATTAAGTGTTTGAAGAGATGTTGTAAATATAGGTTTATCTGGATTTGTTTCATTTAAAGAATTGACTGTTTTAATAATAGGTACACTTAAACCTATATTGTTAAAATTATTTTCAATAGTCATATTTTTTTTATCACTATTTTTATATTGAAAGGTAAAGTTTGGGTCTATCCAACTTTCCATCAAAATTTTATCACTATCTTTTAGGGAAGTTCTTATTTCATTATATGCATCATAAATACCCTCGACAATATTATCTAATGCTCTATTATTTGTCGAATAAGATATAAGAGGGATAGAAAAACTAAATTTATCTTTTCTCGATAAAAACTCTTCATAGCATCTTAGAGCATTTTTAGCTGTAATGTCTCCTATCATTGCTCTTAATAATGATGTTTTACCAGTTCCGGGAGGTCCATTAAATGCAATAATAGGAAGATTTGTGTTTGTAATATTCATACAATATTTTTGTGAAGTAGTTAAATCATATTCACTACTTAATGAACCATAATGTCTTAAAGAGAGTTCATTATTTAGTGTTGGTGTCATGTTGATTGTTACATTGTCATTTTGCACTTTTTCATAAGGGACAGGTGAATATTTATATTTATTGCCTTTTAATAATAAAGATAATATATTATTTTCATCTATAGCAGCTTTTTCGATATAATTATATACTTTTAATAATCCTTGAATCACTTTATTATCTTTTTTCTTTGAAAGATTTTCAGCAAAAAAATATGGAGTATCTGAAATAACAATATTTTTATTTATCTCTTTTGTTTCTAAAATATTATTTAATTCTCTTTCAAAAATAGATCTTAAATTTTTAATTATTGACCTCTGTCCACCCTCTTCAAGTTCACTTTTATCAATTTCATTGTTTCCTTTTAAAGCCTTAATAACATCTAAAAAGTACTCAGCAAACTGCCTCATATTTTCTATGCTATTACCTTTTGCATTATCTCTTCTTAATTTGTCTAAAACTTCTAAAAAACTAATATCTAACAATTCAAAAGGCTCAATAAAAAATGCTGGGTTTATCATAATTTGATTCCCATAAAATATATTTTCTTCAAAACTATCATTATTTTCAGTATCTAAAAATACATTGATAACTTTTTGAGCATTATCAAATGGATTTTCAATATCAACTATAGGAATCTTAATAAAAAATGGTGCAATATTTAAAAGATTATCTTTATCATCATTTACTTGAATCATTAATGGCGTGTAATAAAGATTTAATATTTCAGATGGGCTAATTTTATATTTTTTTGCTTGTTTTTTTTCAAATATATTATTGATATTATTAATAAAAATATTTTTACCATCTATTTGATTCTTTAATCCAAAAAAGAAATAAGCTAACTCACTACAATCTTTATTACTTTGTTCAATTCTGCCTTTTTCATCAAATATAAAATCTAAATAATAATCTGTTTCAAGAACATCTTTATAATAATTTAATACTTCTTTCACATATTGGTTAGACACTTCTTCACTTCCTATTTGCTTATAGATAAAATATATTAAACAATCTATCATAAATAAGATTATAATAAAATTAAAAAATAACTAAATTTTGCAGAGAATAAAAACAATTTGAAATACTAGATTATATAAGTGTATTGATACAAATATCTTAATTTGATTTAGAATCTATTATGTTTCATAAGGATTTGAGATTCCGTGTCAAGCACGGAATGACGGATAGTTGTCATACTAATACTGAATCTGTTATAGCGATACCGAATCTGTCATGCTGATACTGAATCAAGTTCAGCATGACAGATTTAGTATCAGCATGATAGATGCTGTATCTTCTTTGAATTTTGTATCAAATATGGGATGGTATTATAATGAAAGGCTTTTGAGATTTTTATTTATAAAAGAAGATTACCAAATGTTGTGCTTGTACTATCCGTGAGACATCTTGAGTTCCGTAAAAGAGAAGAATAAGGAATAATGGCTATTTCATCCTACCCTTACAAAAAACAAAGACAACTCATATCATCACTACACTAGTCCCATCACCTTTTGGCATAACTCTAATCTGTAATGGAATCCTCTCTTTTAGTGCTTCCACATGGGATATTACACCTACCATTTTGCCTGAGCTTTGGAGCTGATTTAGTGCATTTAGTGCTAGTTCTAAGCTATTGCTATCAAGTGTACCAAATCCCTCATCCAAGAAAAGTGAATCTATACTTATCTTTTGACTAGCAAGGGCTGAAAGTCCAAGGGCAAGGGAAAGGCTTACTATGAAGCTTTCTCCGCCTGAGAGGGTATTGACACCTCTTATGGCGTCTCCTTGGAAGCCATCGCATATTTCTATTTCAAGCAATTTACTCGAATCCATACTTCTTTGCAGTTCATATCTAGGACTTAGTATTTGCAGGTGTTTATTTGCTAGATAGATGAGCTGGTCTAGTGTGATACCTTGGGCGAATTTGGCAAATTTATCACCACTTGCTGAGCCTATCATATCGTTTAGTTTTACCCACACTTTAAAAGCCTCTTTTTCTTTCTCAAGCTCTTTTATTTTCTCTTCGTGTTTTTTCAGATTTGAGGCATTTATTTCTAGCTCTTTTTCGATATATCCTATTGATTTTTGGAGTTCGTCTATAGTGGTTTGGAGTTCTTTTAGCTCATCATTGATACTTTGAAGCTCTCTATCGCTTTTGTTTAATTCTTTTTGCTCTTTGAGTCTTATTTGGGTCTCTGATTTTAGGGTTTGGATTTGGTTGTATTTATCTTCTATGGCTTTGCAATTAGCTCCCAAAAGTTCAAATTCATCTTTACTCAAAAGTGCCTTTTCAAACTCCTCTTGTGATATGAAATCATACTCTTGCAGTGCCTTTGCAAACTTCTCTTTAGACACTTCAAGCAAATAACCATCATCTGATTGTTTTTGTAGGAGTTGTTCTATTTGTTTGGTGAGGGATTCATCTTTGGATTTTAGGCTTATTAGCTCATTTTGCAATGTATTAAACTGCTCTCTTATCCTCTCATAGGCTTTTGTGATAGTTTGTTCAAAGATATTTAAATCTTCTATATCCAAGATACTTTTGCACTTGGTTTGAAGTGCTTTTATCTCATCATTTATCTGTTTTTGCTCTGTTTTTTGCACTTGAATAGAATTAATAATATATTTTACTTTTAGCTCATTTTGTTGTTTTTGGTTGAGTTGATTTTGAAGTTGCTCTTTTTTTATAGAGAGTTTATCTTTGTCCTCTCTTATTCGTATGAGGTCTTTTAGTTGAGATTCAAGGTGTGTTTTTTGTTCTTGCAATGATACTTTACATTCTATCTCCACCTTCAAACTACAGCTCTCAAAAAGCTCTTGTGTAGATGTTTTGATAAGCTCTAGCTTTTGAATTTCTAAGCTTGATGTTTCTATTTTTGAGTGGAATTTAGCTATGTTTATATCATTTTGTTTGTGTTCACTACGCTGTATATCCAAAAGTTGCTCTTGTTCTTTGATAGTAGCTGTGGTTTTGTCTATATCTATACTCAAAGAGTGATTGATATATGGATGCTCTTTTGAGCCACACAAAAAGCACTCTTGACCTTCTTGAAGTTTGGCTCTATCTTGTTCATAGTTTTTGATAAGAAGTTCTTTTTCTCTCATTTGCTTTAGAATTTCTAGATTTTGTTGGATTTGTGATATGAGGTGTGATTTTTCGTTGTTTATTTGGGTTTGGTTTTGTATCTGCTCGTGACACTTGGATATTTGGGTTTGCTCTTTTGTGATTTCTGATACAACCTTTTCATATTCATCAAATGCTTTTAGAAGCTCTTGCGTTTGTGTTAGTTTGGCTCTTGTATCGTTTTCTTTTGTGGTGATATTTTTTGCTTTTTCATCAAGTATTTTGAACTCACCCAGCACATTTTCTAGCTTATCGCTGAGTTTTTTTATCTCATTACTTTGAGCCATCAAGACCACTTCCAAAGCACTTTCATCATTTGCCAAAGTATTCATATCTATTTGCAAAAGTTGGGCTAGTTCTTCCTTTAGTTTGATTGTTTTTTTGTCTATTTCTAGGTTTGACACCACTTTCGCCTCAATTTGCGTTTGCAAAACCCTAAGTTCTTTTATCATTTGAGTGTTTTGGTCAAATTGAAGTTTTTGTTTTTGAAATAGCTCTTTAGTATTTTCTAGCTCTATGGATTTGCTATTGAAGGATTGTTTTAGAGTTTCTTGCTCTTTTTGCAAAGATTCGAGCTTTTGAGTTTGTTGCTGTATGGTTTGAGTTAGGATTGTTTTTTCTTGATAAATTGGGTGGATTCTCAAAGCTTTATTTGCAAGTTCTAGTTTTTTGAACTCTTCTTTTTTTGCCTCTTTTTCTTGGGCTTTTTGCTCAAACTCCAACGAATATCTTATATTATCAGCTTCTAGTTTTTCTAAGTTTTCTTTCCAAGAAGCTATTTGTTTTAGTTCTTTTTCTTTTGTATCAAGAGAAAGTTTTTGGGCTTTTGAACTCTCTAAAACCAAAGTTTTTTCTTCCACTTCCTCATGCGTCATCAGCTCTATAGCCCCCAAAGAAGTACTTTTCAATTCTATCTCTTTTTTCTTTGTGGAGTATGTTTCATATATTTCTTGTGAGATTTGCTTGTAGATATGTGTTCCTGTGATTTTTTCTAGTAAAGTTGAGCGTTCATTTTCTTTTGCTTTCAAAAAAGCATCAAAACTTCCTTGAGCCAACATCATAGATTGTATAAATCTATCAAAATCAAGCCCAGATAACTCTTCTATATATTTTGGCACTTTGGAAAGATAAGATTCCAAAACCTTTCCTGATGACACTTCACATATTTCCATCTTAGCACTTTGGAAAGCTCCATCAGCACTTTTTCTAGCTCTTCTCACACTCCAAGAGCTTCTATAAACCTTACATTTGACCTCAAACTCCACTTCACACATACACTCACCCGTATGTCTGCTCATAAGTTCATTTGGGTTTGTAAGTCTTGGAGTTCTTGCATACATAGCACATGTAATTATGTCTAAAATTGTACTTTTCCCAGCTCCTGTGGGTCCAGTGATAGCGAACAACGACTCATCTTTGAGAAACTTTTCAAAGTCTATTTCAAACTCACCTTTTAGTGAGTTGATATTGAGTGATTTTATCTTGAGTATTTTCATAAAGCACTCACTTTTGAGACTATTTGTTTGAAATTCATTGCAAGCTCTTTTTCAAACTCTTTGTCTTCTATCTCTTCAAGAGCCAATCTTCGCTCAAACACCTGCTCGACACTTAACTCATCCAAACTTATCACTTTCAAATCATAAGATTTCAGCTGTTTTTCACTTTTTTCTATTTTGACCGCAAGGAGAATAAGCTCAAGATTGGATGCCAAATCTCTTATTTCAGTATTGGCAAACATCGGATTATCATCTTTTATATGGACTTCTATCCAAGAGGTTTTGTCTTCTATGTTTTTTAGCTCTTTTATAATAGTCGCCAAATCACCTTTTATGACTATAAGCTGCCTTTTTTGTGGGATTTGTAGTTCTTGGACTTCTATATTTTTATCTTCAAAAGTGACCAAATTTACTTTTTGAGTATTTTTGGATTCAGCAAAACTCAGCGGTATTGGAGAGCCTGAATATCGCACATGATTAGTTCCTACTATTTGGTTAATATGAAGATGCCCCAATGCCACATAATCAAACATCCCACCCAAATAATCCCCACCAATATCAAGCGTACCACCAATATAAATATCCCTTTCACTTTCACTACTTCGACTTCCAACTGTTGTGAGGTGTCCCATAGCTATTATTGGGATTTCTTTGTCACCTTTGATTTCCAGAGCTTTTTTGTAGGCATTTTCATAGTAGGCTTTTATGCCATTATTTGCTACTTTTTCTCTTTCACTTATAGTTTGACCACCCAAAGACTCCCTTATCACGCTATCTCTCAAAAAAGGCACAGCACAAATTATAGATTTTAGTTCATTGTTTTGACTTATTGGAATAACGATATTTTCATCCTCATCACCACTTGTAATCACATGGATATTGAGTGCATACAAAAGTTGTTTTGGAGCTTTTAGGGTAGATATAGAGTCGTGATTACCTGCTGTTATGATGATATGAAGATTTGGAATATTTGAAAGTTTTGTGAGAAGATTATAATAAAGTTCCAATGCATAATTTGGAGGAGTTCCTGTATCAAAAATATCTCCAGAAACTACTAGTACATCCACATCCTCAGACGATACCACACCATAAAGCCAATCAAAAAAATACGAGTGCTCCTCTTCCCTACTCTTCCCCATAAAATTCTGACCCAAATGCCAATCCGATGTATGCAAAATCCTCATATAATCCCTTGCTATGTTGTTGTTTCTAATGTATCATAAAAATGATTATAATAAAATTAAAATCGATTTGAAACCATAGATTGTAGAGGGTGATGATTACCAAATCTTATGGAAAGCATTTTTGTGAGTTAATCTGGTGTTTTATAAGAGAATAAAGCAAGCTTATAAATCTCATCTTTGCAATAAAATAAAGTTAAATTTCACTTTATTTTAGCTATAATTTACTCAAGTTTATTATTGGGGTTTATTATGAGAACTTTAGCAGTGCAAGTAAAAGATGCTTATATTCAAGATTTCTTAAATTATGTTCAAGAACATAGTTCAAATATTACAATAACCAAAGATACAAACTCAATCCTTGACCCTTACTTTTATGAACGCCAAGAAAAATTACATAAAATCAGAAATGATGCAAAAAATGGCAATATGAGACTACTAACTCAAGAAGAATCCAACAAAGAAGTTGAATTATTTTTTAAAGAATTATAATATCAATCAATGCTCATACTAAGAACAGAAGAATATCAAAAAGAATTGTTAGAAATTTTAAAACATATTGCAAACGATAAAATAACTGCAAGTAAAAAATTTCATAAAAATCTAAACAAACAAATAACCAATCTAACAAACTTTCCATATAAAAATAGAAAATCAATTTATTTTGAGGACGACAATATAAGAGATATGATATTTAAAAAATATACAATCAACTACGAAATTGATTTAAATAAAAATACCATACTTATATTGAGTATCTTCAACAAAAACAAACCAGTGTAATTGAAGTAGAATTACTTAATCCCTATTTCCTTGGAAAAATAAGGATTACTCATAGCAAACTTACTTAAGATTCTGCTGTAAATTACGCTATTTTCTAGCATATCACCCATCATGATAAAATGTTCTATTTTGTATCTATCTTTTAGTTGGCTTAGTATTGATATGACCATATCAGCTAGTGATTCATATACGCTATAAGCTAGATAAATATCTGGGGTGTCTGCTAATTTGAAGCTCATAAGAGTGCTTAAAAATGAAGAATAATCCATCCCACCATCAGCGAAATTTGTATCAAGTTTCAATCCACCATTGCCTCTAAAGCCAAGCGATGTATCACTTACCTCATCGAAGCTACCATTTTCAATACCAAGTATAATAGCAATAGCTTCAAAGAAATCTTTAGTATCACTTTTATTTAGTTCTTGAGAAATATTTGGGAATTTTGATTCAAAATTGGCTAGAAGTTTTGATTTATTTTCATCATTTTTCAAACTCATCATCACACTTTGCAAATCAAAAGGGTAAAATTTGATTATCTCTTTTGTCTCTTTGCCATCATCAAACAAAAAGCTCATTGGCTCTGTTTTGGATAAGTTTGCCCCTATGGATTTGGTGAAATTTGCCTCTTTTTTTATATTTAGAAACTTATTTTTTGTATCATTATCATCTAAATTTTCAAGTTGTTTCAGTGGATTTTGCAAAAATGTGATATTTTTTTGGATAACAACTGCTTTGTTTTGATAGCTATCATCAAAAAACATATATGATACATCACTTTCTTTTGCATTTAGTGCTACAAGTGTACTTTTTATGGTACTTGGTGATTTTATCCAGATGTAGTTTTTGCCTGTTAGCTCTTTGAGTGTTTCATCTATGATAGTTGCTTTTATAGATGGTTTTTCTATACTAAAAAGTGCCATTTTCTCTTCATCTGTAAGGACAAAAAGCTCATCTATTTTTGATGGTACTGTGACAAGTACACTATTTCCTTGGCTGTAATGAGCTGAGAAAATAGTATTGTCTTGTGTTGATACCCCTTTGTTTGAGTAATGATTGCATATTATAGTATCATCAAGATAACTTTTGCTTGATGGGTTTGTAATCATTCCCAAACATTTCGGACAAAGAGCAATATTATAATCATCACTTTCAAAATGTGTCGGAGTGATAGTTAGATTTTCTTGTGTAGTGGTAATTTCTCCCAAAAACAAAGAATATGGAAGATATTTATTGCAAAGATTTGAAAACAACTCCAGTTTTTCTTGGTTTGTGTCATCAAGTATCAAAGTGATTGTTTTGCCATCAAAATCGACACTTGCATTTATTTGAGCTTCATTTATAATTGATTGTAAAAATCCAGCAAAATAATTATTTGTACTTTTATATTGAATTGTTTGTTTGATTGCCATTTATAATTCCCTTAGAAGTTGTGGGGTTGAATATATATTTATAATTTCATCTAAATTTGTATATTTATCTTTTTTGGTGTATTGTACACCCATAATATCTAGCTGTTTCAAAGCCGAAGCTATAAATTCGCCAAATTTTGTACGAATATCAGAAGTTAAGTCAATTTCTACACTTTCTATATCTTTAGGAACAATCCCAACAATATGAACATTTGCCATCTTATCCAAAAGCGAACATATTTCCAACATCTCTACTATTTCTACTTCATGAGCATTTTGCTTGTAGCTTCCAAGCCCCAAAAGCTCATCTGCTGGAATACTATAAATACTCCCTGCCTCATCATCCATACTTATTGTATCAATGATTAGTACATTGTCATAATCTTGATAATAAGTCATCAATTGAAACCCAAGTACACCACCATCGACTAGTGTCACATCGCCATCAAAATCATAGTTCATATCCAAATATCTCTGGGCATAAACTCCAACACCTTCATCTTTAAAAATAATTGTCCCAGCACCTACTATAGCAGTGGTTTTTTGCATACATAACCTTTTTTAGTTTATAGTTTGTAGATGGTAGAGTGTAGTAAAAAACCTACCACCTACCATCTAGCACCTACAACCTATTTTTCTTCTTTTACGAACTTATCTCCGCCAACTACAATAGAGATATCACCCTCTTTCCAGAAGATTGTTCTCCATACTTGATAATAAATATGGAACATTACCCATACTATTATAGCATACATTGTCATATGGTGAGATATCCTTACATCCATATATGTACCACCAGTTGCCCAAACAGTCCAATCAGTAAATAGATGAAGCATCCAAGGCCACCAAGCTCCGATAGAACTTAGCCCAGATGCAAGTCCATGAACATATAGCTGGAGTCCAGTAAGAAGCATCCACACAAGCATAAGATGAAATACTGTAAAAAATACTATATTGAAACTATCACTATGACTTGAATCAAATCTTTTGACACGATTAAGTGTAATAAGATTTACAAGAACTTCCCAAAACTCTTTGATATTTTGTCCATTTGGAATAAGCTTCTTGTACGGTTTTTCAAATCTTGAGAAAAAGTACAAATAAGCTATTATTACACTACTAACATCAAATATAATCGCAGCCATAAAGTGAATCCATCTATTCCAAGCCATTACGAAAGTATACGCCGAATCCTCAGCAATCATACTTTGATAATAAGGATGAGCAATATAAAGACCCGTAATAACAGCTGCAACCATACAAATTGCTACAACCCAATGATTTATCCTCATAAAGGCTGTCATTCTTTTTATTTTATTGTAAGCCATTTTGTACCCCTTTATATTGCACAGTTTGTCCCGACTTTAAAGCTACCTAACTCTTTCCCTTTTGTATCAATAATATGTACAGCACACGCAATACAAGGGTCAAAACTATGTATAGTTCTAAGTATTTCCAATGGTTGGTTTACATCAGCTACTTTTGTACCAATAAGTGCAGCTTCATAAGCTCCCATTCTTCCCTCATTGTCTCTTGGTGCTGCATTCCAAGTACTTGGAACTACTGCTTGATAGTTTTCAATTTTGCCATCTTTGATTTTCACCCAGTGTCCTAACCCTCCTCTTGGAGCTTCTGCTAGACCATATCCTTTTGCATCTTTGCTTACTGCATTGAAATCAAATTTTGTCCAAGTATGAAGATCACCAGAAGCTACATTTGCAGCTAGTTCATCTATCCAATCTACAAGTACATCACCCATAAGCTCTGTTTCAATAGCTCGTGCAGCTGTTCTTCCTATAGTAGAAAAAAGTGCAGCAGTAGGAGCAGGTCCTCCAAGACCTAGTTTTTCACCCAAAGTTGCCAAGAAATTGGTCACATACTTAGTAATTCTCTCATCACCAGCAGCTACACCTACTACCATTCTAGCTAGTGGTCCTACTTCTACTCTTTGGTTGTCATAAATTGGAGATTTAATCCATGAATATTTTTCTTTTGTTTTCAGATAAGAATACCCATCAGCTTTTTTCTCTAATCCTGTATATTTAGGATTTGTAGTACCATCAAATGGATGTTGTGGTCCACTTGCTTCATACCACGCATGAGTCACATCTTCTGTTACTTTTGCTTGATCAAAAGGATGAAGTTTGCTCAAATCTCCATTTAATACTACTCCACTTGGGAAAAGATTTGCAGCTTGATAAAAGCCTGTATCATCAAGTTTGAAATCTCCATAACTCATATAGTTTTTAAGTCCAGCACCAGTACCATCAAGTGCTTCACTCACATATACACTACCAGCCATATAAACATCAGGTAAATATGCAGTTTTGATAAAATGATTGAACTTTTTGAGTAGCGTTTTGAATAGTGCTATTCTTGCAGGATTTTGGATATCTTGTACACAAGTCACACCACCTACAACTATACTTTGAGGGTGAGGCATTTTACCACCAAAAATAGCCATAAGTTTTGCTGCATCTCTTTGAAGGTCAAGTGCTTGAAGATAGTGAGCAGTTGCTATTAGATTTTGTTCTGGGCTTAGTTTGTAGTTTTTGTTACCCCAATAAGCATTTGCAAAAATCCCCAATCTTCCTTCTTTTACAAACTTTGTAAGTCTTTCTTGGATTTGGATAAGCTCACTTTCACCTACACCATAAGGAGTTTTAGACCATTTAAATGATTCTTCAACTGCTTTTTTTGGATCAGCTTTCAATGCACTTGTGATATCAACCCAGTCCAGCCCATGAAGATGATAAAAATGCACCACATGGTCATGAATATATAAAGCACCTTGCATAAGATTTCTTACCAATCTTGCATTTTTAGGAATTGTTACACCAAAAGCATGTTCAACCGCTTCTACACTTCTTTGATAATGCGTCCCAGTACAAACACCACAAATTCTCATAGCCAAAAGTCCAGCATCTCTTGGATCACGACCTTTTAAAATAGTCTCAATCCCTCTAAACATAGTAGAACTAGCATAAGCATCTGTTATGACATTGTTATCATCAATTATTGCCTCTATTCTTAAATGTCCCTCTATCCTAGTAATTGGATCTACTATAATATGTTTACTCATTTGAATCTCCTTTTTTACCTGCTATTACGCTTGCTGTTGCGTGTATTCCTATGCCTATGGCAGCTGCTGTTAATAATCCTAAACCAAACTCATCTACACTACTTTCAACGCCACCTGTTGGAGCTTTGATTCTAGAAGCTGATATCGGTCGCTCAGTCGCATATTTATCCCAAAAATGTGGCTCACTACATCCAATACATCCATGCCCTGCCCCTATTGGCCAGTTGACTGCTTCGTTGTATCTTACGATTGAACAGTTATTGAATGTCATAGGACCTTTACATCCCATTTTGTATAGACACCAGTTATTTTTAGCTCCATGGTCTCCCCAGCTTTCCACAAAGTGTCCAGCATCAAAGTGTGCTCTTCTTTCACAATTGTCATGGATTCTATAACCAAAAGCAAATTTTGGACGATTTAGATGATCAAGTGCAGGAACTTGCCCAGTTAGTACAAAATGTAGTATTGTTCCTGTTATGTTTGCAGGGTTTGCAGGACAGGCTGGGATATTGATAACTGGTTTGTTTTTTACTATATCTTGTACACCTACAGCTCCCGTTGGATTTGGGCTTGCTGCTGGAACTCCACCAAATGTAGCACATGTTCCCACAGCTACCACCGCAGCACTTTTTGCAGATACTCTTAAAAGATGCTCTTCAAAAGTCTCCCCTTTTGGTCCTATTGTTCCATACATTCCATTCATAGCTCTTGGGATTGACCCCTCAACTACACACAAGAATTTCCCAGCAAATGTTTCTATTGCTTCATCAAGATGATGTTCAGCTTCATGTCCAGCTGCTGCTTGTATAGTATGATTGAATTCCAAAGATACAATATCTAGCAAAAGCTCATCAATAGTTGGAGCATCGCTTCTAAGAATTGCTTCAGTATTTCCTGCACAATCTTGAAGTTCTAGCCAGATGATAGGAACTCTATTCATAAGCTCAGCAGCCCTTGCAACTGTAGGTACAAAGGTAGGAGGAAGCATAAGCATAGCACAAGCTGCACTTGCCCACTTCATAAAATCTCTTCTATTCAAACCATTTGCTTCTAATATTGTATGTATAGAAGTTTTATGAGCACCTTCAGCTTTTTCGAGTTCATTCAATCTATTTTCCATCAGTGTTTGTAGATTGTTATAATACTCTTCACCTTTGTTTGTATCGACTCTTGCCCCTTTTGCGCTAAATAGCTTAACAAGGGCTTCCCTTTTGTCTATCATCTTGGACTCCTTTTATGCAAATAAATGAACGGTCATTCAATAAGTAATTCTAATATAATAAAACTTTATAAAAACTTATGTCAAAGAAATTCTTGTTCCAAAAACATATAAGAAAAGGGTAAATTAATACTTTTTTTTTAAATATTGGTTACAATTGTTGGAATTTACAAAAATTTATCATCTATCATAATGTAAGGAATAAACAAATGAAATTTATTGTAATAATTGCATTATTAGTATCTTGGCTCAATAGCTCACCCATAAAAGATATGATGAATAGAGATGTCACCATCAAAGATAATTCCAAAATCCTAGCCATTGGACCTGGAGCATTGAGACTTTTGAGTTATATGAATTTACAAAACAATATTGTAGGGATTGAAAACTTAGAATTATCTATGGATTTGAAGTCACCATATAGGGCAAAACTTGATGAAACACATATCAAAACATTGCCAATTATTGGAGAAGGAGGAGCTGGAAAGCTTCCAAATCTTGAGACTATCATATCATTAAACCCAGATATTATTTTTGGCTCATTTTTGTCACTAGAACAAATAAATATGATACAAAACAAAACAAAAATACCAGTTGTCGCACTTAGTTATGGCTCTAGCTATGGAGGAGAAACAAATAAAGCAAAACTTCAAAGTATAAAAGAGTCTTTATCTTTGATTGGTAGCATTATGGACAAAAAAGATAGAGCCAAAGAGCTCATAGATTATATGAATGACTTAGAAAATGAGCTAGCAAACTTAACCAAAAGTGATTTGAAGTTTTATATAGGTGGTATTGGATTCAAAGGTGCGAGAGGAATAAACAGCAGCGAGAGTCATTACCCATCGTTTGAGCTTCTTGGACTAGCAAACAGCATCAAATCACCAAAAATAGGTCATATTGAAATATCAGTAGAAGAACTTATCCATATAAATCCAGATATTATATTTCTTGATTTACTTGGCAAAAACATCATCAATGATGAGCTAAAATCGAAAAATACTCTATACAAATCTCTAAATGCTTTCCAAAACAATAAAGTTTTTTGGCTATATCCATACAACTTCTATAATACAAATATTGAAAATGTATATATCAATAGCTTTATAATTGCATCAAAAATAAATCCAGATATTGATATAATACACAAACAAAAGGAAATTTATAATATGTTTTTAGGCAGTAACAATTCAGATAAACTTGAAAAAACCAATATCACAACATTTGAATGAATAAAAAACTACTAGTATCAATCATTTTACTTCTTCTGACTTCTACATTTTTTGTAGTGTCACTATTTACAAGCTCAAATGGGGTAAATTTTGGCGATTTACAAAGAGTTATTGATGGGGATGAAAGAGTTTTGCTCATTTTTGAACAAATAAGACTTCCAAGGGCATTAGTTGCTTTTTTTGCAGGGGCTAGCTTGGCTTTGAGTGGAGCTTTGATGCAAGCAGTACTCAAAAACCCTCTTGCTTCACCTTTTACTTTGGGTATCTCACAAGCTAGTGCTTTTGGTGCTAGTTTTGCTATTATTGTACTTCAAAGTTATAGTAGTGTTTTTATTTTTAGTGGTAGTTTTATCACTACTATTTGTGCTTTTGGTGCTAGTTTGATTTGTACCTTTGTTATCCTTTACCTTGGCAAATCAACCCAAATGAGAGCCGAATCACTTATTCTAGCTGGTGTTGCAATAGGGGCATTATTTAGTGCTATGACTATGTTTTTACAATATTTTGCTACTGAAGTTGATGTTTCTGCTACTTTATTTTGGACTTTTGGGGATTTGTCAAAGGCTGATATTTATACATCTGTTATTATTGCTTGTGTTTTTGTGCCATCTTTATTGTTTTTTTATCAAAGATTTTGGAAATTTGATGCCTTGCTTCTTGGCAATGAGAGTGCTATCAATCTGGGCGTAAGTGTGGTGAGACTCAGAGTCGGTGCTATGATAGTAGCATCACTACTTAGTGCCATAACCGTATCATTTTTGGGAATTATTGGATTTATTGGGCTTATTGCTCCACATATTATAAGATTGATTCTTGGTAGCGGTCATAAGATGCTTTTACCACTTAGTGCAATATTAGGTGGAGGACTTTTACTTTTGGCTGATATTATATCAAGAGTTATCATTATCCCTTTGGTTGTACCTGTGGGTATTCTTACAGCATTTTTGGGTGCACCTTTGTTTTTATATCTTTTGACAAGAAAGAAGAACTAATGCTTTTTGAAGTAAAAAACCTCAACACATCTATCAATAAAAAACAGATATTATCAAATATTGATTTTACACTAAATAGTGGTGAGATTTGCATAGCTATAGGACCAAATGGTGCAGGCAAAAGTACACTTTTGAAATCCATAGCCAAAATCATACCTACAACTGGATATATCACACTTGATAACTCGAACCTACATGAGCTTTCAATCATAGAATTATCCCAAACCGTATCATTGATGACACAATTTAACTCAAATACAAATCTAAGTGTTCAAGAAGTACTCAATCTTGGAAGAAGACCATATAGTGGGTTTACACTCACCAAAGATGATTTTGATATTATCACAAATATTATAGATGAATTTCATTTGAAAGAGTTTTTAAAAAGAGATATCGATACATTAAGTGGAGGAGAAAGACAAAAAGTTTTTTTAGCAGCTGCTCTTATACGAAATCCAAAAGTTTTACTTCTTGATGAGCCAATATCTCATCTTGACCCAAAAAACCAACAAGAAATCTTAGAAATTGTAAAACGAGTTACAATACAAAGAGATATTATCACTATAATAGTACTACATGATTTGCAAAATGCACTTCATTATGGAGACAAATTACTACTACTAAAAAATGGCAAACTTCAAAAGCATCTTGGAATAGATGAGCTAAAAGATGACCATTTAGAAGAATTATATGATATAAAATGTAAGATTTTCAAAAATGAAGGACACCCTTTTGTACTTCTTGGGCATCATCATAGCTCAATCTCAAACCAATATCACAACCACTAAAATCTATAATTTATACCTACTAACCCCATATTCAGACCATGATTTGGTTTTCTCACACCACCGTTTGAATAGTGCATATATCTTATATAAAAATCGATATTCTCTTTTCTAAGTCCAATACTAATTCTATCTTCAAATTGAAAACTTGATGACATATCTTTATTGTCTATCTGAGTTTCAGATAAAAAAGCTACCCCTACTCCCAAGTCAATATATGGTCTATAAGTTGTATATGCGTATTTATTGAAATCAATTACAAAAACAGGTGAATACGACAAAGCCCAAAGATTGTTTCTATTCCCACTCCAGTGATTCAATCCAACTTCATGAAAGCCTTTTAGACTTATACTTTCATTTGAATATATAATCGAATCAAAACTTTTTTGTAAACCAAGACGAAATATATCAATACTACTTCCTCTTCCCGCATTTACACTCACACCAAAATCATCACTTGCACCATATACAACCGTATTCCATAATACGAATACCAATAATAAAACTTTTTTCATTAAAATCCTTTAACGATAAATTAAGTAATTTTATTACTTAATAGATTAAAAATCATTTAATTCAATGTGTTGTACAAACAGAACAAACATCAAAAGACTTAAATACTAGTTTTGCTTCATCTATGCTAGATAATCCTATCATAGCATTTTGAGCAACTCCTAGATTTTTTTTATTACCACAACCCAAATTCCATTGAGTTGGAGTTATAATAGCATAATTTTTAATATTACCACCAATTAATTCAATATTATGTATAAGCGAGCCTCTCGCAGCTTCTACACTTGAAATACCGGTAGATGATATTTGTTTGATATCTACTTTTGGTTTGATAAAACTTGGTTCTTTTTGGTCTATCATTTTTATAAGTTGTTTGCTATGATGCAAAAGTTGAGCTGTTTCACACATTCTTGCCAAAATACGGCTAAAAATACTATCACCATATTTTCTGTGAGCATCTCTTATAAGTGGTGTTTTATTGACCATAGCACGAGCTAATGGACCTACTTCAAAGGACTTATTTTTGTAGTAAACATTTTTTGCATATGATTTATCAATCAATTCTTCTTGAACATAGTCAAACTTTACATGTTCATTGACAACAGTTTTGTTTGATTTACCACTTTTAAAGTAGCTATTTCCACCAAAAACTATAAATCTATCATAACTTTTTCCAAAATCAGTTTGGTTATTGTAAATAATTTTCATCAAAACATCGACCAAATCACCATTTTTTTCAAATATATGCTCAATACTATCACATATCCAAAACTCATCAATATCAGCATCTACTAAATTATTATGAAAAAACATCAAACACTCATCAATCAAGCTTCTTACTTTTATCAAATCACCATTTGTAATATAAGAAGTAATCCCACCAACAATAGCATAGGAATTATGAGGATATTGACCAGCTAGTACTGCAATTGCTTTTGCCATAAGAGATGAAGCAAGTACAGCTTTTTTTGGGTCTTGTGGTTTCCCAAAAAAAGGGAGTATTACCAAATAAAACCACTTAAAATGATTTTGAATTAGCTCAAAATTCAAAGTCAATTCCCGTACAATCTTTGCTTTTTGAGAGATTTCAATATTTTCATAGCAATTTTCCAAAGCTTGTACTGTAGCTATCAAATGAGCATGACCACATATCCCACACACTCTAGGATTTATCACCAAAGCATCCATAGCAGGTCTATTTTTGAGAATATTTTCAATACCACGAGCAGTTAAAAACTCTATTTCCACAAAGTCAATCAAATCATTTGCAAACCTAAAATCAAGTTTTGCTTCACCTTCTATTTTTTCTATTAGTTCAATCATTACATCAACTTCTTATTTAATCTATCTATTTTAAATGCCTTAGCAACACCAGCAATAGTAATATATGCTCTTTTTGGCACACCAAGTGGGAGATTTTCAGGTATCCCCATATTTTTCTTTGTCTCAAAAAGTCCAATTTTTGGGAATGTATATTCTGTACACCCAAAACAAGGACTTCCACTTCTTGTCTTTGAATTCACTTCATTCCATAATATTTTGTTGCAACTTCCACTACTATATGGGGCTTGACAACCATAATCATAATACAAACATCCCTCAAGCTCTCCAAAGTTGTGATTATCTACTTTATACTCAAAATACTCATTTCTAGTACAGCCATTGTGGATTGTGTACCCAAAATACTCCTTTGGTCTCAAAAAACTATCTAGTTTGATATCCATATTATTCTTGATTTCATATAGTGTATTGACCAAAATCTCAGGCTGTATCGGGCACCCTGAGATTGAAATAGTTTTGTGACGAAGATGCAAAAAATCACTTTGCAATTCATCTGCTTTGAAATGAACTCCACTAGCACCTGTATAAGAGCTATGTTGAAAAATACCTCCAAATGTAGCACAAGTTCCAACTGTTATGATTTTATTTACAACACTTGCATATTTTTGGATTATATTTTTGATACTTTTATCAGCTCTCATAAAATCATCTGCCACAGCACCATCAATAAGTAAAATATCACACCCTTTTACATCTTCTACAATTTGAGTTAAGGTATAAGTACTATCTAAAACTGGGTGATAAATAAATTCAAAATCATCCAAAAATATATCAATATTAGTATAAGTTAAAAAAGAGTGTACATTACCATAACAACTAATTCCACTTATCCATAATATTCTAGGTTTCATTTTTTGAGTGCGTTGTATATATTTTCTGATATATCATCTATATAAAAGGAAAGCTCATTTGGCAAGATTTTCTCACCATTTAAAAACACCATTCCACCGAGATAACCCATAAAAAGCCCAAAAGCACTAAAAAAATCTTGGTCTCTAAGCTCTCCTGATTTTACACCTTCTTCAAAATATATCATCACTTCTGTGACAAATTCACTAACACACGCCATCCCTTCACAACCATCTTTGAAAACTTCACGATTAGATAAATAAACTCTCAAAAAATAATCTATCATTTCAGGGCGATTTGATGCAGTTTCAAAATACATCTGTACAATCTTTTTTGTTTTCTCTTTTGTTGTTATTGGTTCTTCATTAATTGCTTGCAATTTACTACCAAGATAGATTGAAATATATTTAATAATCTCTTTTGCCAACATATCTTTTGATTTAAAATAATTATACATATTCCCAACGCTCATTTTGAGTGCGGATGCGATATCGGGAATAGTTGTAGTATAAAACCCTTTTAGAGCAAAAAGCTCCAAGGCAGCTTGAATAATCAGCTCTTTTTTTGTTTGTTTTTTGTGTGGCATCTTATTATCCTATAACAATATCTAATACAATAAAAACAAAAAATATAATTCCCAAATACCCATTTACTGTAAAAAAAGCACGGTCAATTTTGCGAAAATCTTTATTCACAAGATAGTGTTCATAGATAAGCATCAATGCACCAAATACAACGGCTATATATGCAAGAATTCCCAAATTTGCCTCTATTACAAATAAAAGCCAAAAAACAATAGTCAATAAATGAAATATTTTTGATATCAAAAATGTATTTTTTGCACCAAATTTTGAAGGAATTGAATGAAGTCCTAGCTTTTTGTCCACCTCAATATCTTGCAAAGAATAAAGCAAGTCAAACCCAGCTACCCAAAACATCACACCAATACTTAGATAAACAGTCCATAAATATATAGTCTCGCTCACAGCTACTACACCAGCAAGAGGTGCTAAAGCCAAAGAAACACCCAAAATAATATGTGCCAAAAAGCTAAATCGTTTGAAATAAGAGTAACTTCCTATTATGAGTAATATAGGAATACTTAGAATTAAAGCTAGATTATTTACAAAATAAGCCACAATTATAAAAATAAGTGCATTCAAAATAGTAAATGCAAGTATGTGTTCTGCTTTTACTCTGCCATCAACGCTAGGTCTATTGATAGTTCTAGGATTTAGTGCATCTATATCACGGTCTAAATATCTATTGAGTCCCATAGCAAAATTTCTGGCACTCAAAGCCGCCAAAAGTCCAAGGAATAATAATCCCCACCCAAACCATCCATTAGACGCTACCACCATAGCAATAAAAATAAACGGCAATGAAAATATAGAATGGCTAAATGCCACTAGTTCATTAAAGTCTTTTAATTTTTTAATAATTGATTCCATGAGGTTATTTTATCTAAAAGTTGCTTATAACGATAATTAATCATTATGAAAGCTTTGCTTATACAAGAATTGGCAGTGAATTGATGATTTGATACCTGTGAGGGAGAAGTCTAACTATCCTCCCTATTTGGTATTTATATTAATATAAATCAGTTTTTAATACTGCTCCACTACTTGCATTTGTTACTAAACTTCTGTATTGTCCTAACCATTTTGATTTTAATGGTTTTTTCAAAGGTGTAAATTCAGCTCTTCTTGAAGCAATCTCTTCATCACTAATATTTACTTGTAAAATATATTGATCCACATCTATATGTATCTCATCACCATCTTTAAGTAATCCTATCATACCACCTTCTGCAGCTTCAGGGGAAACATGCCCAATACTAGCTCCTCTAGTAGCTCCACTAAATCTACCATCAGTAATAAGTGCTACTTTATCGCCTAGTCCCATACCCATAATAAGTGCAGTAGGAGCTAGCATCTCTTGCATACCAGGACCGCCTCTTGGACCTTCATATCTGATTACTACTACATTACCAGCTTTTACTTTACCGCTTGTAATACCCAGTATTGCCTCAGGTTGCCCATCAAAACAAACAGCAGTACCAGTAAACACACGGCTACCTGTAATACCAGCAGTTTTGATAACAGCCCCTTGCTCTGCTAAATTACCATAAAGTATAGCAAGACCTCCAACAGCTGAATAAGGGTTGTCAATAGTATGAATGATGTTTGTATCTTTGATATAAGCATCTTTCATTTTTTCATAAACACTCTCACCGCTAATTGTAAGGTTATCAAGAAGTATATCATCCCCTCTTTTGCTCATCTCTTTCATTACAGCATTTACTCCACCTGCACGGTTGATATCTTCCATATGAACAGTACTTAAACTTGGAGATATTTTTGCTATATGAGATACTTTTTTGCTTATTGCATTGATATCACTTAGCTCAAATTTCACATCAGCCTCTTTTGCGATAGCTAACATATGTAAAACTGTATTTGAGCTTCCACCCATTGCCATATCTACAGCAAAAGCATTTCTTACAGCATTTTCATTTAAAATATTTCTTAATTTGAATTTTTGAGTTAGTTCTTTGCTTTTTGCTATCTCGCATATTCTTCTAGCTGCTTTTCTATATAGTTCTTCTCGCTCTGGTGTAAGAGCCAAAATAGTACCATTTCCTGGTAATGCTATCCCCATAGCTTCCATCAAAGTATTCATAGAGTTTGCCGTAAACATACCGCTACAGCTTCCACCACTTGGACATGCGTTACACTCTATATCTTTAAGCTCATCTTCACTTATTTGTCCAGCTTCAAACTGACCAACAGCTTCAAATGCAGTAGCTAAGTCTATAGGAGTACCATCTTTTTTATATCCTTTTGCCATAGGTCCACCACTTACGAAAATAGTAGGAACATCCACTCTTAATGCACCCATTATCATCCCAGGAACTATCTTATCACAGTTTGGAATAGCTATCATTGCATCAAGTTTGTGTGCATTCATCACAGTTTCTATAGAGTTTGCTATGATTTCTCTTGAAGGAAGAGAAAAAAGCATACCATCATGCCCCATTGCAATACCATCATCTACACCTATTGTATTGAACTCAAAAGGTACACATCCAGCTTTTCTTATCTCATCTTTTATAATATCGCTTACTTTATCCAAGAAAAAATGCCCTGGGATTATCTCTATAAAAGAGTTTGCCACACCGATAAATGGTTTTGCAAAGTCTTCGTCTTTAAGACCAGTAGCTCTAAACAAACTTCTATGTGGGGCTCTTTGATGCCCTATTTTTACTTCATCACTTCTCATATATTACCTTTATATTTCGTTTGAAAAATTTTGCCTATATTATACCAAACTACTGATAAAAAGTTAATTTTATAAAAATTTTGCAAATTGTTCAAAAACCCCTTTACAATTGATTTTTTTTTTGATATAATTCCAGTCCAAATTTAATAAAGCATATTTTTTAAGTTTATGCGGGCGTAGCTCAGTGGTAGAGCACAACCTTGCCAAGGTTGGGGTCGCGAGTTCGAATCTCGTCGCCCGCTCCAGAAATTTATGCTTTTTAATATTTGCGAGTGTGGCGGAATAGGTAGACGCGCGGGACTTAAAATCCCGTTCCGGTTTCGGAGTGTGAGTTCGATTCTCACCATTCGCACCATAATTTGGTGCTAATAAAACTTTATAAACGGCGACATCGCCAAGTGGTAAGGCCGGAGCCTGCAAAGCTTCTATCCCCGGTTCGAATCCGGGTGTCGCCTCCAATTTGGCATGTTAGTCCATCTTATTTTTATGTAGAGGGTTGGCTGAGTGGTCGAAAGCACCGGTCTTGAAAACCGGCGACTGTAACAGGTCCAAGAGTTCGAATCTCTTACCCTCTGCCATAAACTTTTACAAAACAATCATAAATCAACAATCAAATCTACTTAACGACTTTAATCGGAATTTCAATCATAAAACAAGCTCCAAATCCGTCGTCATCTTCAATATTTGATACACTCAATATACCATTGAAATGATTTTTTATAATCTGAGTACTCATATATAGCCCAAGTCCTGTGCCTTGAGATTTATGCTTGGTAGTGAAATACGGGTCAAATACTTTTTCCATGTACTCTTTTGGAATACCTCCAGCATTGTCTTTGATAGTTATTTTGATATTTTTCTTTTCTTTATACATCATCAAAGTTACTTTTTTATCCACTATTTGGTTTTGGATAAGTGCATCTTTTGCATTTGATAAAATATTCAATAAAACCTGTGCTAGTAAATTCTCACTTCCAAAATATTCTATACTATCATCTAGCTTTGTATCTAATACTATAAAATGGTTATTATATGATGCTTTAATAATTCCCAAAGTATTATTGATTGTTTGAGCAACCATAAATTCTTTTTCTGGTTGGTCTTTTTGAAAGAAATTCCTAAAATTTTCAATTGTATTTGTCAAAAACTGTGCATTTTTCATAACACTATCATTAGTTTCTTTTATATCATTTGGCTCTAATATGCCAAATTCTTCTTTCAAAGAAAGAGCACTCACAGAAGTAGTGATAGCACTTAATGGTTGACGCCATTGATGTGCAATATTTCCTATCATTTCTCCAAGAGCAGCAAGTCTTGATTGTTGTTGCAAGAAAGTATCTTTTTCTCTATTTTTTTCAACTTCTTGTGCTACTTTTTGCTCAAGGTTTTCATTTAATAAATTTAATTCTTTTGTTCTTTCTTTCACTATTTTTTCAAGATTTTCATTAAGATCAATTATTGCTTGTTCATTTCTCTCTTTTGCTTCAATCATACTATTAAATTCTTTGGATAATAGCTGTATCTCTTTTACTACATTTTCATCTGCTTTAATATTTTTTTCACCATTTTTAATTTTTTTTGTTACATCAATTAAATTATATAAATTTCTAGTAAGTGTATTAGCACTAATATAAGCAAACAAAATAGAAAAAATAATAGCTATTAAAGTAAAGATGAAAAACTCATTTTTGATTACCTCAAGTGAATTAATCCAGTAATTATTATCAAGTCTGTTTCTTACATAGCCAAGTAATTGGTCTTTGTACAAAATAGGTGAAGCAACTTCGATAAAATGATTCTCTGTACTTGAATACAATTTGATAATCTCAAATTTTTTTGTCAAACTTTTGATATGGGCTACACTTATATCATCTACCAAATACTGCCCTACTTTGGATTTATCAGAATGTGCTAAAACCTTTCCTTTAAGATCAACTACCATAACTGATAATTCATCATTATACAAAGCAACAGAATCCACAACTTCTTGCAATCCTATATAATCATTTGCCATAACCCATACAGAGCTATTATTTGCCAACAAATTTGTACGATTTTTTGCTTGATTGATACTTGCTTCATTTAAAAAGTTTTTTTGTTTATACAATATATGAAAAGAGATAAATATAAACATAAGAAGTATCAAAAAAGTTATACCAAATATCAATTGCCTTTTAATACTATAATTCCAAAAGTCTAAAATATTATTTATCATTGGTTCAACCTAATAGGGCGTATCTCTTTTTCAAAATTTTCTAAAAAAAGTCTTACTAAATCATAAGTACTGTCATCTGCTTTTTCAAACTTACTTAATTCCATAGGTTTTAATATCTCTTTCCCTTCTTTTGTTTTGTGTAAATCAAACATTAAAGAAGCTACTTGTGATATCAAAACAGGGTCAATATCTTTTCTTGCAACTAGCCCATTGTTTGGCAAATAACTTGTTTCCCATTTTATTTCCACTTCCTGAGCTACTTCTGGTCTTTCTTTTATGAAAGCTATCCAAGGTGGAGGCCAAGTTGCAGCTGCATCTGATTCTTTCAAAAAAACATTCATAATTGATGATTCTTGAGAACCAACATATAAATTTTTGATATCTCTATTTATATCTATACCATTATCATGCAAAAATTGTTGAGGCATCATTGTTGCAGCTAATGCAGTAGGTGCTGGATAACTTACACTTTTGCCTTTGAGATCTGAAATTTCTTTGATATTTGAATCTTTTCTTACAAGAATAATACCTTTGAAATTATGATCATCCCCCATTTTACCAAATATTACATAACCATGTTTAGTTGATTGTACTGTTTGATAGGGATTTGGTAAAGAAAAATCAAAATGTCCAGAAAACAGTTTTTTGTCATACTCATTATAGTTTGTTGATGCTTCTAGAGTAATAGTTACACCTTTTAAATTAGCATTTAGATAATCAACCAAAGGCTGATATACTTCAAAAAGTCTTTTTGGGTTATGTAATGGATGTATTCCAAATATATAAGTTTTTTTTTCTATGATGGAAATTGTTGAGTATTGCGGTTCATAATTTTTTTCATCACCCTTATCACATCCATTAAATGTAATCAAAATTAGAAATAATAAAATCAAACTATGTGTAAAGTGTTTTGTCATGCTTAAAACTTATAATAAAATATCATAATTATAGCATAAATAAAATAAAACTTAATAAGTAAAAATAATACTACTTTTATAGTTTGATACAATAAAACTTATCAAAAATTTTTTTATAAGCTTATATTCGCTATTGTTTTAAGTATTATCAACAAGGAATCAAAATGTCAAATGATTTTGCAAAACTTATTCTTAGACTTGGTGTTGGTGTATTGATGCTATTTCACGGTGTTCACAAAATCATCAATGGAATAGATGGAATCAAAAATATAACCATAAATGCTGGATTACCTGAGTTTGTAGCTTATGGCGTATACATAGGTGAGGTTGTGATGCCTATACTTATAATTCTCGGTATTTATGCAAGAATTGCATCTTTGGTTGTTTCTTTTAATATGGCAATTGCTATATTTTTAGCTTATGGAAGTTCTTTATTAGCTCTTGGCAAGACAGGGGCTCCTGTGTATGAGCTTGCATTATTGTATCTTATTATGTCACTAGTGATTTTCCTACAAGGTAGTGGGAAATATGCTATAAATGACAAATAACATATCATAAACCAGCATTTAGAAATTTATAGTAAAATAGGATGATGAGTCATTATCTTTCAACTTGAAACTTTAGTTTAAAATCATCAAAGTCTGTTTTGCTTTCTATATGGTATTCTTGGTAATCAAAGCTTATTATATTTTTATAATCCATCAAAGAAAGATTGATATTATCCATACTAAATATGATATGTTTATCAGATAATATCAAGAAATCATCACCTTCAAATCTAAATATCTTACAATCTTTAAAATAGCTTTGCAATTCATTAGATACTAGTTTGAGTAATTCATTACTTTTATCCCAACCATATTCTTTATTGAAATCAACAAAGTGTTTTGTTTTGATTATATATGCAAAAAAGTTTTGTTTCCCTTCATTTAAGACAAGTTGTAAATAAGCTTCATTATAAAGTCCAGTAAGATTGTCGTTGAAAAAATATGAAAATCTTTGTTGTTCTAGTTCACTTTGTGGCATCTGTGTAGTTTGATGAATAGAAATATTTTTGAGACATTTACTTGCTACTTTGACCACATCAGGATGAAATTGTGTACCACTATTTTTATTTAGTTCTTCTATGGCATCTTCTACATTCATACGACCTTTATATATTCTATTTGTTGTCATTGCATCAAATGCATCGGCTACTACCAAAATATGTGCTTCTATAGGTATTTCATCACCTTTTAATCCATAAGGATATCCAGTTCCATCATAGTGTTCATGATGATATTTCATAATTTCAGCAAGTTCGCTATACATCTTGACTTTTGAAAGCATTTTATACCCAGCAGACACATGATTTTGAATAAGTTTATATTCTAGCTTACTTAATCTACCAGGTTTTAGTAAAATTGTATCAGGTGTAGCAATTTTTCCAATATCGTGTAAAATAGCTGATTTTTCTATTTTTTTAATAGTATGTTCATCTATATGTAGCTCTTGTGCAATCAACCTTGAATATTTAGCAACCCTTAGCGTATGTCCAGCTGTATAAGCATCTCTTTGTTCTATCATATCTACAAATGCTAGTATAGTTTCTTCGTAATTTGTTATTTGTTCTTTTTGTAGATGTTCTGTGAGTTTTCTTTGTTTATATGCGCTAAGAGCCATTTTAATATCTTGTACAACAGTATCAAGTATGCTTATTTCTTCATTATCAAAACCTCCATCTCTATCTGTAAAAATAGTAATCAAATCAAATCCATGACGATTTTCTCTATCAAGAAGTGGCAATGTAATTGAAGCTTTTAGGTCATAATCATTTCTTCTATGATGCAGATTGTGTGAAAATAAGTTAATCTTATCATCAATACTCCAATGTTTATTTTCAATAGCATTTGCTATAGATATAGATATTTCCATAGATTTAATAGTACTAATACTATAATATTCTTCGTTGAAGTAGCCATATAAATCTCCATAATTATATTTTATATGGTAAGTCTCTCCATCAAAATGTGCAAAAATTATCATTTTATAACTTGAATGATGTTGTAATTTTTTCAAACTGGTTTTTATAATAGAACTTATAGAATATGTCTCAATGAGAGATTGATTTAGTTCACTTATTGTCTCTAATAAGCTTTTTAGATAGTGTTCTTTATCATAAAGTTTATTTATTTCATTTGTTCTTTCTATTACTTTTAGTTCAAGGCTATTATTTAGATTTTCTATTTCTTCTTTTTTGTCATACATTTTTTTGATAAGGTATAGTAAACTTGAAAGTGTTATAACAAAAAATCCAAATACCATCATATAAAAAGTAGAATATTGAGAGTTTATCGTAGAAATAGCATTCTTATAATTAACTGTAGGTATAGTAATTTCTATGCCACCTCTCAAATCTCCTATTTTAAAGTCATTATGACATTCAATACAATTTTGAGTAGTTCTCAATGCACCTATAAATTGTAAATCACCATTATCAAATTTATAATATACATTATCTGAAGAATTATTTTTAAAAAACTCCAATCCTTCTTTTGAAAAACCAATCGCCAAATTTTCCTGATTTTTAGGTTTTAGACTGTAGATATTAAAAAAATATTCATTGTCGTGTATTTGTGTATAATTGTTTTGGAAAATCCCTCCAAATTTATTATGCCAAATTTCTAGTTCTTTAATATTTTTATAGTGAGCTGAAGCTTCTTGTATAACAAGTTGTCTAGATTGTAATATTTGACTGTGTTTTGATTGACTTATAATAAAAAGTACTATAAATAAACCCAAAAAACTCAAGCTTGACAATATGATAAAAACACTCTTTTTATTCTTTATATTCATTTTATTTTCCACATTAAATAAAGTTAATCGTTTTAATTATACTCAATATGTACTCTTGTGTCAATATAGAATACGGTAAAAATCCATAGTTTTACTTATTTTCTTTTTCCCATGTTCGTTTTAAATTGTGTATATAAACAATCAATACAAAAAATACAGAAGAAGTTATGCCAAGTGCTATTAAAAGACTTGTTTCTTCAGGTATAGTTTCTAATAATATAAGTTTTCTTATAATTACTACAAAGGCAATTTCTAAAAATGTCAAAGCATAGTCAAAACCATTTTTAATAAAAAGTGTTTTAACTATAGCAATCACAATCAATGTAAATAAACTATCTGTTAAAATCATTTTTATAGACAGAAAATCAAGTGCACCTTGAGAAAGTGTAAGTGAAATTATTTTGTGGGAAAGACTTAAAAGACATACTGCAAGATACAAAATCATAATAGCTATAAAAAAATACTTAAGAAGATTTATAATTCTCATTAAGATAGTGTCTATTTTGCTTTCTAATACTTTATCTATACTATTTAGTTTTAAAAAAGTATTTTCTATAAAACTTTTTTTAGGTGCATCTTCCATTTGAGATCCTTAAACAAGGAGTTATATTTTGGGAATAATATCATTATAAAGATAAAAAAAGGGTGATGAAAATTACTTCACCACCCTTTTTTTGATAAAAGTTTTAAAACTTTATACCGCTTCGCTTCCAGTCTCACCAGTTCTTATTCTGATAACATTGTCTATAGGAATGATAAATATTTTACCATCACCGATTTTACCAGTTTTAGCTGCATTTGTAATAGTATTTACAACACTATCAACTAACTCATCATTTACAATAAGCTCAATTTTGATTTTTGCTAAAAAATCTACTATATATTCTGCACCACGATAAAGCTCGCTATGACCTTGTTGTCTACCATAACCTTTTACATCACTTACAGTCATACCTGTAATTCCAGCTTCAGTTAAAGCCTCTTTAACATCTTCAAGTTTGAAAGGTTTGATTATAGCTTCTATTTTTTTCATCTTTAATCCTTTAAAATCTATTTTTGGAGTAGAGGTCTTAAGTAGATTTACTACCCACTACCATCTACAAACTACCACCTAATTAAGCTCTTTTGAACTCTGGATAACACTCTAAACCAGTTTCAGCAATATCAAGACCATTTACTTCAGTTTCTTCATCTACTCTTAATCCCATAATCATATCAAGTATTTTCCATATGATAAATGAAGCGATGAAAACAAATGCACCAACTATAACAATACCTTTTAACTGATCTATCACTGTAACTTCTGGGTTAAAGATACCAACAGCTAAAGTTCCCCAAATACCAGCAACTAAGTGAACAGACAATGCTCCAACAGGATCATCAATTCTTAGTTTGTCAAAGAATGGAATAGAAAGAACTATCAAAAGACCACCTACGATTCCTTCAATAAATGCTATATTCATACCAAGGTCTGGTCCAGCTGTAACAGATACAAGTCCTGCTAATGCACCATTTAATACCATAGTTAAATCAACTTTTTTGTAAATCAACTGAGTCAAGATTGCTGCAGTGATAGCACCTGCTGCTGCACCCATATTTGTACTAGCGATTACAGATGCGATTGCATCGATATCCTCTTTGCTTCCAAGAGCTAGTTGGCTTCCACCATTGAATCCAAACCATCCCATCCAAAGGATAAATGTACCTAAAGTTGCAAGAGTCAAGTTTGATCCAGGAATTGGTCTAACTTTTCCATCTGGTCCATATTTACCTTTTCTAGCACCTATGATAAGAACACCAGCTAAAGCAGCCCAACCACCAACAGAGTGTACAACTGTACTTCCTGCAAAGTCACTAAATCCACTCATCAAACCACCAAGTTCGCTTCCGCCCCAGCTCCAGTGTCCTTGAATTGGATAGATAAAAGCACTTAATATTACAGTAAATATCAAAAATGGCCAAATTTTCATTCTCTCAGCAACACTTCCAGAAATTACAGAAGCTGCTGTTGCTACAAACACAACTTGAAAGAAAAAGTCAGCCATTACAGGATAACCTAAATCTTCACTTGTCACACCACTAAGCATTGCACCAGCACCTATGAAAGCATTACCTTCACCATACATAAAATTGTACCCTACAAAATAGTACATAATGCACGCAAGTGCAAAAAGACTTATATTTTTTGTAAGAACAACCACATTGTTTTTTGATCTAGTCAATCCAGCTTCTAGCATAGCAAAACCAGCTGCCATCCACATAACTAATATCCCTGCAAAGACAAACAAAAATCCGTCAAGGATATATTTGACATCTTGAAAATTTTCCATTTTCACTCCTTCGTATTAATTTCTACAATCAAATTGTGCCATATATTATTCATCTTTTGATGCACTTAAGTGTATAAAAAATAACCAATTATAGTGAATATATTATATTTTATAAAATCATACAGAATTATCAAGATATTTTTTGCTATAATACAAACTAAAGTAATGGATGGTAGCTATGAAGATAGAAGATTTAAAAGTTGGTAACACTGTTTTTAGACAACTAGGGTTTAAACACTTTGAAGAAGACTTTGATGTTCTTGTCAAAAAAGGGCAAACACCTGAAGTTCTATTTATAGGCTGTAGTGACAGTAGAGTAGTTCCAGATTTGATAGTTGATTCAAAGCCTGGGGATATGTTTATATTACGAAATGTTGGCAATTTTGTCCCACCATTCAAAGCGGATAATGACTTTCATGGAAGTGCTGCTGCTATTGAATATGCTGTTAGTGTATTAAATGTCAAACATATTATTGTTTGTGGTCACTCTTATTGTGGTGCTTGTCAAGCACTATATAAAGATTTGGGTGAAGAAGTAGGACTTATTCATGTCAGAAAATGGCTAGAACTTGGACAAAAAGCAAAAGATTATGTTATAAAAACTTTTGGCACGACACTAAGCCAAGAAGAAATTCATAGAAAAACAGAAAAAACATCAGTTGTATATCAGCTTGAAAATCTTTTAACTTATCCAGAAGTAGCTAATAAAGTAAAAGATAATACAATTACAATTCATGGATGGTATTATAAGATAGAAGATGGTAGTATAGAGCAATACAACCAAAAAACACAAAAATTCGAACCTTTAGAATAATTAGTTGGGAGAACTTATAAATGATTGAAACTAGAAAGATGCCAAGAAAAACAATTATTACAATTAGCATTATTATAGTGCTTGCAGTATTTTATTTTTTGATGAATATGGTAGCCAAACAAACACAAGTTGAAACTGCATTACAAAACTTAAATATTAAATATAAAAATCTAAAAGTTTTCACATCAGCTTCTGTAAAACACAATGAAACTGGAATGAATGGATATCAATTTATAGTTAGATTTACTAATACTGAAACTAATGAATATTGTAAAGGGTTTATTCTTGTCTTAAACAATGGTCAACATATTCCTGACTTAGTTTGCGAAAAAGAGGACTAATGATTTTAAAAAAACTAGAAGATAGACAAAGATTAAATTTTGATGAAGCGTTATCTTTATATGACTTGGATTTAATAACTCTTGGTACATATGCGAACAATATCAGAGAAGATAGATTTGGTAAAAAAACTTATTACAATATAAATAGACACATCAATCCTACTAATGTTTGTAAAGATGTATGCCAATTTTGTGCATATAGTGCAAGTAGAAAAAATCCAGACCAATACACAATGACTCATGATGAAATATTGGATACTGTAACAAATTCAGTCAAAAACAATATAGACGAAGTTCATATAGTTTCAGCCCACAACCCAAATACTGGACTTGAATGGTACTTAGAGATTTTCAAAAAAATCAAAGATAAATTCCCACAATTACACATCAAAGCACTAACAGCTGCCGAAATTCATTTTTTAAGCACACAATACAACAAATCTTATGAAGAGATAATTGATCTTATGTGTGAAAATGGAGTTGATTCTATGCCAGGCGGTGGAGCTGAGATTTTTGATGAAGCCGTGAGAAAGAGAATTTGTGGAGGCAAAGTAAAAAGTGACGAATGGCTACAAATTCATAAACTTTGGCACGAAAAAGGGAAAAAATCAAATGCTACTATGCTTTTTGGACATATTGAGAGTAGAGCCAATAGAATAGACCATATGCTAAGACTTAGAGACTTACAAGATATTACGGGAGGATTTAATGCCTTTATCCCTCTTGTGTATCAAACTCAAAACAATTATCTAAAAGTAAAAGAACCACTAACTGCTCAAGAAATACTTAAGACTATGGCAATAAGTAGAATAGTACTAGACAATATCCCAAGCCTCAAAGCCTACTGGGTAACATCTACTATGAAACTAGCCCTAATAGCTCAAGAATTTGGTGCAAATGACCTAGATGGTACAATAGAAAAAGAATCAATCCAAAGTGCCGCAGGAGCAAACAGCAAAAACGGTATACCTCTGAGTGAATTTGTAGAACTTATAAAAAATAGCGGATTTGAGCCTATAAGAAGAGATTCTCTTTATAAAGAGTTGGATTAAAATTATATTCTCACTTTATTACCAAATTTCCTATACTATAATATTTTATATCATAAAATATCCCCGACCTTAATCGGGGAGTCATATCTTGATTACCTAATTTCTAAATTAAAAATCTCCGAATCACACTTTTTATAGATATAGAGAATTAATATCATTATTAAGCAACTTTTTATTTATAATTTGTCATAATAATCAAGTATAATTTATTAAAATGGAGAAAGTTATGAATTTTTTATTAGTTGGCTTTCATTATGGCATATAAAAGTTTAAATTATAAAGAATTAATTAATATTATAGACAAAATAGAACACCCATTTGCAAGAGAAATTTATATAGGTAAAATAAAAAAAGATTTTGGAGATGGGATTACAATTTGGTATGATATGGGAAATGGCATTGCTGTTTCAGCAAGAAATTTTATTCCCAAAATAGATATATTACTTGTAGAAGAAAGTAATGTTCCAGGAGCTGTTTTTATCTTTAATCTAGGAAGCAATATTACTTATATTTTTAGAGATAAGAAAGAACATATTTTAAAAAAAAATAGTTCTCTTATCGGACTTGCTTCTAATAAATTTTATACTGAAACACCATTAAAAAAAGATGAATCTTATATAACTTTGACAATAGGAATGAAAGAAGAACTTTTTTTAAAACTTGCTCATCCTATAGAAAACATAAAAGAACATATGTACAAAGCCTTACAAAACAACTATTATATTCTTCAAGATACTAATATTGATGTACAACAACTTGAATTGATTGATTATTTTAAAAACAATGACTCATATAAAGATGTTTTAAAAAATATTTATTTAGAATCCAAAACTAATGATTTAATACACTATACAATCAATAAGATTAGTAAATTACTAAATTGTTCAACATCTAATCATTCGGACAAAAATAGAATATCTTGCTTGGAAAGAGCAAAAGAAATAATTATGCAAGAATATCATATTAATCTTTCTATAAAAGAAATAGCGTATAGATCTGCAATCAATGAATGTTATCTCAAAAAAGACTTTAAAAAATATTATGGAATGACTATTTTAGAAATGCTACAAAAAAGGCGACTAGAAGTTGCAAAACAATTACTTCAAGATAATTTAAGTGTAAAAGAAGTTGCTTTAAAAGTAGGATATAAGCATATAGGAAACTTTAGTAAACTTTTTTGTGAAACTTTTGGCATAACCCCTAGTGTATATAAAAAACAACTTCCAAAAAATCAATAAATAATATAAATGCTTTAAAATCAAAGTTTTTCCCTATTTTGTATCTTTTTTTCCCTATTCTGATTAGTTAGATATTGATAATTGCAATCAAAGATGATACTATTGGCAAAAAATTTGGAGTACCATTGTGAAAAAAAAAGAATTAACGAATAAACTATCTATTGGTTTGTGTGCATTTTTATTGGCAACTGCTTCTGGTCATGCAGAAGAAAACAATGTAGTGGAATTAGAAGAAGTTGGCATAGAAGGGGCGATAACTTCAAACTATTTAAGTACAGATAAATCTTCTACTTTGAAAAACAATATGAGTTTAGACGAAACCCCAAAATCTATTCAGATTTATAATGAAGAACTTATTCAAGATTCACAAGCACAAAAATTAAATGATATAGTAGTCCTTTCTTCAAATACAACTTATTTGGGAGATAATAACGGTAAAGAACATAAATTTGCAATAAGAGGATTTTCTGGAGTGCCTGTTTTGAGAGATGGGTTTAGTCTTTCAAATGCTATTATTGATCCAGAGTTGTTTAATTTAGAAAAAGTAGAAGTAATCAAAGGACCCGATTCTTTGATGTATGGGCAATCAAGTCCCGGTGGACTTATAAATATAGTTAAAAAAACAGCAAAAAAAGAATCATTAAATACAATAGAATTGGAATTAATGTCTAATAATGCGTACAGTCCAAAATTTGATATAAGCGGAAAAGTAAACAATAACAATTCATTAAGATATAGAATAGTTGGTGTTTATAGACATGATGATGGATATAAAAACTTTAATACCGATAATGAAAGATTTTTTATCGCTCCATCGTTATCTTATGATATAGATGATAATAATACTTTAACATTTATTTCGGAATATTTAAAAGAAACAACATTTGTTGATTTTGGTGCATATCTTAAAAGTAATGGAGAACTAGCTGCACCTATAGAAACAGTATATTCCCATCCTGATGAAAAAAATGATAAATTACAAAAAGTAGTAGGGTTTGATTTTGATAGTACTTTTGATACTTGGAATTCAACATTGAGATATAGATATTCAAATATTAAAAATGATTTTAATGGAGTTTATAGCCTACATTCATATATCGAAGCTACAGATACGGTAAGAAGAATGTTTTCTAGTCAAAAGTATGATTTTAGTGAACATTCATTGGCATATACACTAAATAAAGAAATAGATATATTCAATTTCAAAAATAGAATCACCACAGGACTTGATTTTGCAAAATCTTACAATGAATTTGAAGGATATATGGCTTCAAGTCCTCTATATAGTATTGATATTTTAAATCCTATTTATGAGACACTTTATAGTGTATCTAATTATCCAGGAACACTAGTAAGTTATGGAAATACAGGCAAGAAAATAGGGACGAAGAAATTTGGAGCATTTCTTCAAGATAATATAGATATTACGGATAATTGGATATTAAGTGCAGGACTTAGATATACTGAATCCAAACCAGATACTAGCCAAAAAACCGATGCTGTGACACCTTCTGTGGGATTAGTTTATAAGATTAGCCCAAAAACATCTATTTATACAAGTTATTCAGAATCATTTACTCCTCAGACAAAAACAGATGTTAATGGTAAGCTTTTAGACCCAGAAACTGGTAATGGTATGGAACTTGGAGTTAAACAAAAACTCTTCAATGATAAATTTAACCTAACTGCGGCAATTTTTCAAATTGAAAAAGAAAATGTTGCTATGACAGATCCTAATTATCCATTATCTTCTATTGCAAGTGGGAAACAAGCAAGTGAAGGTTATGAATTTGATTTAGTAGGAGAGATAACCAAAGGTTGGTCATTGATTGCTTCTTATGGATATACAAAAACTGAAGATAAGTCTACAAATCAAGGTAAGGAGTTGGCAGGTATTCCAAAACATACGGCAAATTTATTTACAACATATAATTTAGCAGAAGTTGGATTTCCTTATATATATGTAGGTGGCGGTGCAAGATATTTGGGTACGAGGTATGCAAATACAACCAATACAATAAAACTAGATTCAACAGTCATATATAATGCAATTTTAGGATACAAAAAAGGTCATTGGGATGCAAGTGTAAGCGTACAAAATATTACAGATGAAATATATGTTGAAACAGCTAGTAATGTAAGAGTTTATACAGGTACACCAAGAACAGTTATAGCAGCATTAAGGTATAAATTTTAATGATACTAAACATTTATAAATATTTAGCAATACCTGAACAAAACGGTAAAGAAATAGGTTTATTTAGAATACTAACCGCCATTTTTGGCGGTTTAATAGTCGCTTATTTGGGGATGACACTGATAGCGTTTATTATACCTTGGGAAATAAAAGAATCAGCGGTGATTTCAATTATGTTTAATACTTTTGTGTGGGCATGTATCTCTACATGGATAGCTCTTTCATATACCAAACTAAGTGCTTTGCTTAAATTCCTAATTCCTTCTATAGTTTTTTCTATAGCACTTTATATTTTATATTGAGTTAATCATGGAAAATTCAAAATCAAAACTATTTAAACAAAGACTTTTTCGGATACATATAGCATCGGGGATAGTTTTTTCTATTATTATGTATTTGGCAGTATTTTTTGGGGTATTTGCTATTTTTTTGCCTTATATTCAAGCTTGGGAAAAGCCATCAAGACATATCGGTGCAGTAGATATTAAAACTATCGACTATAACTATATGGTTGATGAAGTATTAAATAATCCAAACTTCCCTAAAAATAATATTATTATTAATCTTCCAGGAAGAGTAGGAGACCCAGCAGTTGGTATAACACATAGATTTGTTAGTCCTGTATTTTTCAATCCCCACACAAAAGAATTATTGAAAAATGAGGATAAAACACAATCTTATTTGGCTGAGTTTTTCAATGAGCTTCATTATGGTCAACCATTGAAATTGTTAGGTAGATTATCTTTTGGATTTGTAGCTGTCGGGGTAATGGTGTTGATAATTACAGGGTTGATATTGATTTATATTTTTAAATTTAATTATAAGGCTAAAAATCAACAAGCACTATTTTCTACTATACATGTCAAAGTATTTACATGGTTGTTTTTACCGTTTTTTTTGATAACTTTGAGTGGTGCCGTTATGAATATAGGGTTAGTTGGTTCTGGACCTATGGCAAAAATATTGAGTCATGGAGAAGCTAATTCTATTGATGGGGTGGTAGGGACAGTTTTGTTCCCACAATCTAAGCCTGTAAAGTCAAGCGGTAATAGTGTAGAAATGAAACCAATAAATGAACTTTTGATTAAAGCAAGTAGTATCAATGAACATTTAGTATTTAAACAAGTGAAACTTATAAATTGGAAAGATGAAACTGCTATAGTTGAAATAGTAGGTTATAATCCTTACAAACCGTTTTTAAATGGAGGATTTTTTAATCAACCTTCAATAACAATAAGTGCTTATACAGGAGAGGTTATCTCAGAAAAAAAAGCTCTTGACAATGTACTTCCCGCATTTATAGCAGAGAGTTTGTTCTTCTTACATTTTTTATCAGGCATTGATATATTTTCAAGAATAGTTGTAGGTTTGATGATGATATTATGTGGTATTGCAATAGGCTTTGGTGTAATGTTATGGCTTGAGAAGAAAGCAAAACATTATGAAGACAAAATAACATTTTATCATTGGATGGGTAAGTTTTCATTAGCTACCATGATAGGGGTTATACCTGCAAGTGGTGTTATATTAGCACTTCAGTGGTTACTACCTTTTGATCTACAAGATAGAGTACTATGGCAACAAGGTATTTTTTATAATACATGGTTATTTACATTATTTTGGTCATTTTATAGAATCAACTCATATCAGGCATCAAAAGAGTTTTTTTTAGTGGGAGGTTCGTTATTTATATTATCGACAATATTTCATTATATTTATCTTGGAACGACTCCAATATCATTGATACAAAATAATATGATTAATATATTCGGTGTTGATGCAATATTGTGTTTAGTCGGTTTTTGTTTTATATTTATAAGTATAAAGTTACCTAAAAATAGGCAAGAAGCTATATTATTTTGGAAAATACAAAAAGGAGAAATTTAAAATGCAATCTTTTGTGAAGATATTGTTTTTGGTTCTATTACATAGTGTATTATATTCACATACATTAGTTTTGGATATGATGGATAATAATGATGATACAATGACAATCAGAGGAATGTTTAATACAGGTGAAAGTGCATCAGGTGCATTAATAAAAATAGAATCACTTGATTCTCAAGAGATTCTATTTCAGCAAAGATTATCTGATGATAGTGAGTTGGTCATACCTATTCCAAAAGTGCCATACAATGTTATTTTGGACGGTGGGCCAGGACACACAACCAAAAAAATAGGGATACCTCCTCAAGATGGATTTCAAAAAGAAGTCAAAGAAGAAAAAACACAGGTCAAAAAAGAGGAGAGACAAAGCAAGACTAGTATGGGGGTTTCTTCAAGTAATGCTGTTAATATAAGTATACTAATAGCATTTTTATTATTGTTATCGACGACAATAGTTAGTATTAAAAATACAAATAAGTTGATGGCAGAACTTAAAAAATAGTATATTTTAACTTTACTTTGATATTGAAAGGAGGTCAATAGTGATGGATTTTTAGTAGAAGAATAAAATTACATATTAGCCAGCAAATTTTTATGTTCTCCAAGATAGTAGCCAGCCAAAAGTGTAATCAATATAAGTTAGATAATGTATATATTCTTATCTTTTTTAAATTCTATCGGTAAAATCCCATATTTTTCTTTGAAAATTTTACTAAAATGCCCCATACTATTGTATCCTACAATACCAGCTGCTTCTTGAATACTGATGTCATTTTTTAGAAGTAGGTTTTTTGCATAGTCTAGTCTATATTCATGAAGCATACCATAAACTGTCATTCCAAAAACTTGTTTGAACCCTTTTTTTAGTTTAAATTCATTGATAGCTGATTTATAAGCAAGTTCTTTGAGTGAAGGTGGATTTTGGATGTTTTCAAGTAAAAGATTTTTTGCCTTATGTAAACACTCTATATCTTTTTGACTCAATATCAAAGTATTATTAGATTTTTGGGTTTCTATAGAGTTTAGACTAGTATATACCAAATCCAAAAGTTTGGATTCTAAATAAAGTTCTTGAAGTTTCCCACTGTTTAAACTTGATATATGAAGTAAATCATTCAATAATATTTTTTGATTTAAATTTATATGGTTATTGAAATTGACATCAATATAATCCCCTTTATATATCTGTTTTGTATTTTTGAAGTTTTCATTATTTTGGATAACTTCATTAAATAATCTTTTATCAAAACTTATATGATGTAGTTGTACGGATTGATTTTTGGGATAAATGCTATTGCATTTATGCCCAGTAAATAATTCACCATTCATACAAATGCCTGAATCCCATTTAACTCTTTTATGTTTTATAGTATCTTCCATATAAATATTATTTCCACTATTAAAACATAAAAAATTAATATCACAAGAGTTAGTGTTTTCTACCATTGTATCATCATTAAAACATCCAACTATAGAAGTATATTTTATACCAAATCCAGTATTGTAATGGTTTATATTCATTTTACCGTAATCTTGTTCTATACTAATATCTACCTTACCTCTTGGGCTATTCGGATAACCTATATTTTTGTACACTTTATCCCATAACTCATTTGAAGATATAAATTTACTCATAAAAATCCCTTTAATGATAAAAAAATTCCCTATAGCGATATTATCATATTGATAATTGTTTTCAATTATAATATTATATCGCTTTAAAAATGCTAAAGTGAAAAGAGGAGTATATAAATGAGAAAAAATCTACTTAGGGCTACTTTATTATCTGTAGTTGCAAGTTCTGTTTTGATGGCTGATGATAGCAATATAGTCAAATTGGATGATGTCACAGTCAGTGCCAATAAAATAGAAGAAAATATCAAAGATGTTCCGCAAAGTATCACAGTTATAAGTGAAGAGATTCTTCAAGAAAAAGGGATAAAAAATATCAATGATGTAATCAAAGAAGTACCAAATATGATCACAAGTGGCTCCAATAACGGCGTACAAACTTCTTTTAGAGGACTCAATATCTCAACATTTACAAACAATAATCCTGTGGTTATCTATGTAGATGGTGTTCCTTATTATGATAGATATGACTTTGACCCATCGTTAGCAAATGTAGAGCAAGTTGAGATACTTAGAGGCCCACAAGGGACACTCTATGGTAAAGATGCCATCGGTGCAGTTATCAATATCATCACAAAAACACCTTCCAATGAGTGGCATGGAAATGTTGGTGCTGAATACGGTAGCAATAACTATATGCAAAGTACTTTCAATGCAAGTGGAGCTTTGATAGAAAACAAACTCTATGCAGGAGTCAACGGCTCATTTCAAGGAGATGATGGTTGGATAACCAATAATTATCCTGGGATGCCTAAAGATGCAGACAAAGATAAAGAGAGAAAAACAAGTGCCTTTTTACTTTTTAAACCAACGGATAGATTATCAGGAAAACTAACTGTTACGGATAATTATTCCAAAACAAATTGGATGGATGGACTTAATACGGCTGATACCACTACTCCAATAAGTAGTATCAAAAGAGATAGTGCCAAAAATGCTAGCTTTGATGTACCAACCTATGAAGAATCAAAAGTCAAATCACAAAGTTTAAATCTAAGTTATGATTTTGATGCTATGAATCTAGAATCTACAACCACTCATAAAAAATTTGATATAGATGGGGATTATGATGGGGATTATATCTCTGGTACAGTTGATGATGGATTAAGAATGTTCAATTATACAAATATGGATACTTGGACCCAAGAGGTTAAACTCTCAGGAAAAACTCAAGATATAAAATGGGTAGCAGGTCTTTATGCCGATGACGAAGAAAGAGACATTGGACCTTATGGTATGGAAATGAATATGGGAGCTGTTTATATAGCTGATGTATATGCCAAAGCAAATAGTAAAACTCAAGCTCTCTTTGGTCAAACGATGATACCACTAGCAGATAAATTTGAACTCACCATTGGAGGAAGATACCAAAAAATCAAAAAAGATATTGATTTGACGATGTCTCAAACCTTTGGTGGAGTTGCCATGCCAGGTTCGCCATTTGATTATAAAGATGAGAAAACTTGGAATACCTTTTTGCCAAAAGTTGCCCTCTCATATAAAAATAACGATAGCTTAACTACTTATGCTTCCATTTCAAAAGGGTATATGCCTGGAGGTTTTAACTATTTTGCTATGAGTGGTGGTACAGCTGAAAACAGCTTTGACCCACAAAAATCTACAAATTATGAAGTGGGAATGAAATATATAGGAGAAAACTATCTTCTAAACACTTCTGTTTTTAGAATGGATATAGAAGATATTCATATCTATAAAACTGTAGGTGGAACACTTTTTCTTACAGACAATGCTAAAAAAGCCCATTCTCAGGGGATAGAGATAGATGGAAAGTATTTCTTAACCGATAATATTGAACTCTCAGGAGCACTTGGGCTTATAGACGCCAAATACGATGACTATGATACAGGAACAGCTATTTATGATGGGAAAAGAATAGAAAACACACCACGATATACGGCAAATGTAGGGATAGCTTATGTGAGTGAAAGTGGAATATATGGAAGATTAGATGCCTATGCCAGAGGAAAAACTAGTTTCTTTGATGGAGCAAACAATACAATGGTCACAGCTGATGGAGCAATCATATCAAATCTAAAAGTTGGATATAAGATAAAAGATTGGGACATCTATGGATATATCAAAAATATTACCGATGAAGAATATATAGATTCATTTAGATCATCAGGAAATAGACAAATAGTAGGATTCAATGAGCCAAGAACCTTCGGTATTGGTGCAAGATATAAATTCTAGGTAAAAATATGAAACAAACAAACAAACAAAAACGGGGACTATGGGCTATCATGGCTCCCGTAAATAATTATATTAGATGGGCAATGGTGATTTCTGCTCTTAGTGGAATATTGTCAGTTGTGGGTTTTGTCTTTTTGGCTTATGTTATAGGACTTATTATGGGTGGGAGTATCCATCTCTTTGGTTTTGAACTTGGATTTAAAGAAGCATTGATACTTTTAGCTCTCATCACAATTCTTTCTTTTTTAACCAAATTTTACTCTTTTGTGATTTCCCATTTGGGTGCTTTTAAATTAGAGCAAATTTTAAGAACCGATATTACTACCCATCTAGCACAAATTCCCCTAGGACATATTATCACTCTTGGAACAGGTGCTATCAAAAAAGTACTGCTTGATGATGTGAAAAATCTTCATGCTTTTGTTGCCGATACGACACCTATGATGGCTAAAGCTATTGTAGCTCCACTTGCTTCGATGGTTGCACTTTTTGTGATTGACTATCGTTTGGGACTAGTTGCTATTGCTATTTTATTAGTGGGTGCTGTGCTTATGAAATTTGTGATGAAAGATTCTGTAATGCATAGGCAAAACTATGAGCAAAGTCAAAGTGAAATCAACAAAGCCGTTATTGAGTTTGTTCAAGCTATGCCAGTGGTGCGTACTTTTGATGATGGAACAACTTCTTTTAAAAGATACAATGACGCTTTAGCAAAATATAGAACAAATCTCAAAACTTGGTTTGGCTCTACTAGTACCTCTGCTAGAATAGCGATGACCATTCTTAGCCCTATGCCAACACTTCTTGCAGTTACTATTACGGGACTCTTTTTCTTGATGGATGGAACTTTAGAGTTTGCACCCTTTATTGCAGCACTACTTGTAAGTACTGGGATGGCTGATGCACTGATGCCTTTGATGTGGATGAGTAATTTTGTCAAAAAATCAAGTGCAGCTGCTATAAGAATACAAGAGATTATGGATATACCAGTTCTTCATATCTCAAAGGCACATAAAAAAATAGAAACTACTGATATAGTATTTGAAAATGTTGATTTTAGATACAACAAAAAAGACAACTATGCCCTAAAAAATATCAACTTTGAAGTCAAAGCACATACCGTTACTGCCCTTGTGGGACCAAGTGGAGCTGGGAAAAGTACGGTGGCAAAACTCATACCAAGATTTTGGGATGTGACAAGCGGAAGCATCAAAATAGGCGGTGTTGATATCAAAGATGTTGATTCACAAGCGTTGATGGATACGGTTTCATTTGTATTTCAAGATACTTTTTTGTTCAATGATACTTTATCAAACAATATAAAAATGGCAAATCCAACTGCTAGCGATGAAGACATGATAGAAGCTTGCAAAGCAGCTCAAATTCACGATTTTATTCTTAGTTTGCCAAATAGTTATGAAACCATGGCAGGAGATAGAGGAACAAATCTCTCAGGGGGACAAAAACAACGCATCACTATCGCACGAGCGATTTTGAGAAATACCCCTATTGTTGTGCTTGATGAAGCTACAGCATTTGCTGACCCTGAAAATGAAGAGGAGATTATCAAAGCACTAGCAAATCTGATGAAAAATAAAACCGTCATCGTCATAGCCCATAGGCTTTCAACTATCAAAGATGTGGATCAAATAGTAGTATTTGATCAGGGAGAAGTGAAAGAAAAAGGGAAACATCAAGAACTTTTAGCAATACAAGGTGGTATTTATGCAAAACTTTGGAGTAATTATGAAAAAGCACAACATTGGGATATTCACCATAATATAGGAGGTGCATTATGAAAAAAGATCAATTTGCATCACTACTCACTATTTATAAGTTGAGTGTTGAACTAGCTGGAGAATACGGAAGCGGTTTTAAGAAAAGTTTAGTCTATTTTACTTTGGCATTTGTCACTCAAGGTATTGCTTTTGGACTATTTTATCCATTACTTATAGCGATGTTTGCGGATACTCCCTTGATGTCTGATATTATCCTTTATTTTGGTTTGATGGTATTTTTTAGCATCTTGTCTTTTTGGGCAAAATGGAGGGGGCATGATTTTGACTACAATGGAAAAATTGTAGATGTCACCCATGAACTTAGAACAAAACTAGGCACCGCTCTTCGAGAGATGCCATTAGAAAAACTTTCTACCTATAAAACAGGAGAACTTAACTCTACTTTTTCAAGCAATGTAGATGAATCTGTCTTACACTTGGGAATGGTTGCTTCTATGTTTTTGCAAATTGTCGTTGTCCCTATCACTATCATTGTCGTTACATTTTTTGTAGATTGGCGACTTGCTCTTATCATGCTTGCGATGCTTCCTCTTGCCATTCCACTCTATAGCTGGAAAAGAAGAGCGTCTCATGAAGATAAAAGTGAATACAATCAAGCAAACGGCGTATTAGAATCGGATTTTGTAGAGTATATTCAAGGATTGCCCGTACTCAAAGCCGTCAATAAAGTAGGTGTAAATGCTCAAAAACTTCAAGGCTCAATTGCTTATGTCAAAGAGGTACAAAAGAAAGGACTTTATAAAGGGCAAATTCCATTTGTACTTATGGGAGTTTTGATAGAGATAACTTTACTGGCAATCGTATTTATAGGAGCATTTTTTGTTCTTGACAATACCTTGTCGTTTATTACTCTAGCTGCTGCTGTTATTGTTATATCAAGACTAGCTGAACCATTGTCAATATTTTTAGGCGTGGTATCGGTATTTGATTTGATGGATTCGGCATTTAAAAGAATCAAATCTATTTTAGCAATTGAACCACTCAAAATACATAAGCCATTAAAAACGATAAAAACTTATGATATAGCATTTGATAATGTAAGTTTTGCTTATCAAAATCAGCCAACACATGCACTACAAAATGTAAATTTTATTATGGCAAATAAAACAATGACTGCCATAGTAGGACATTCTGGTTGTGGAAAAACGACCATCACTAAGATGATTATGCGTTATGCTGATCCACAAAGTGGTAGTATCAAAATCGGTGGAGTAAATATCCAAAATATGACCCCTGAAGATTTGATGAAAAATATCTCTGTAGTGTTTCAAGATGTCTATTTGTTTGATGATACCATCATAAACAATATCCGTATGGCAAACCCAAATGCTACAGACAAAGAGGTAGAAGATGCAGCAAATAGTGCCTATTGCCATGAATTTATCACAAGATTGCCAAATGGATACAATACAAAAATAGGCGATATAGGTGGAAGTTTAAGCGGAGGAGAGAGACAAAGGATATCAATAGCAAGAGCTATTTTAAAAAATGCTCCAATTGTAATCTTGGATGAACCAACAGCCGCCCTTGATACCGAAAGTGAAGTTGCAGTGCAACGAGCCATAGATAAATTAGTAGAAAATAAAACCGTTGTTGTGATAGCCCATAGATTATCTACAATTGCAGGAGCAGATACGATACTTGTAGTTGATAATGGAAAAATTGTTGAAAGCGGTACACACGATGAATTGGTAACAAAAAACGGCAGATACTATGGTATGTGGTCAGCACAACAGAGAATCAAAGACTGGCATATAAATGCATAAATCACATCTAACAAAACAAACTATCCTTCTTTTGGGTAGTTTGTACACCACACAATTTGTCGGTTTTGCTTTTTTCTCTGTTGCTGTGATAGCTATTTGGAGAAAAGCTGGTATGCCACTAGAACAACTTGGATTATTATCAATGCTTAGTTTGGTATGGGTTGTGAAATTCTTTTGGGCACCTTGGGTAGATAGATATGTCCTACAAAATCACGGAAACTATAAAAAGTTTATAACCATAGTTCAAACTCTTCTGGTCGTTGCTATTGTTGGGGTTAGTTTTTTAGATGTTATTGAAGATAAAATAATTATTATCATCTCTCTTATTGCCGTTGGGCTATTATCAGCAACTCAAGATATTGCAACAGAAGGTTTAGCTTATAAAATACTTACCAAAAAAGAAAGAGGCTTTGGCGGAACTCTCAAAACCATAGGTGGAATCTTAGGATATATTATCGGGGCTGGAGTTGCTCTTAGTATTTATGAAAAAATAGGCTGGAGTGCTACTATTTTGATGTTAGCATCACTTACTGCTATCACTTTGATTCAAATGTTTTTCTATAAAGAGCATACTTCAAAAGTTGAAATACATAGTGAATCAATATCTTGGAAAATATTTTACCAGTTTTGGAATACAAAAGACAAAAAACTATGGCTTATATTTTTGATTTTGTTTCCGACTGGTATGTCGATAGCTAATGGTTTATTGGTACCTTTGTTAGTAGATATAGGATGGAGTTTAGAAAAAATAGGATATGTTAAAGGGTTTGTTGGAAGTGTTTTGGGTATTTTAAGTGCTATTTTAAGTGGTTGGCTTTTAAAACATTATGACCGTATTAATGTTCTCATTGGTATTTGTCTTTTTGAAGCAATTGCATTCTTATCTTTGCTGTTTATCTATTATGGAAATAGTAATATTGTACTCAACGCTTTAGCTATTAGTTCTATTTTTATCAGTTATGGTGCATCTATGCCAATTATTTCTGCCCTTATTATGGATTATATAGAAAAATCACCCAATACCGAATATGCACTCCAATTTGCAATATATATGCTTATGGGAGTTGTTGCGGGAGGAAGCGGTGTGTCCTTGTCAGGAGTTTTTGGGTATGACACCATGATAGTTGTATCATCATTGTTTTCATTTATTTCAATGATATTTGTATTATTATTTTTTAAAGGAATTAAATATGAAAGAGATTAAACCATTAATGCTCACAAATATTTTATGTGCAACTGCTGGTATGGCTTTTATGCCCGTGGTTGGACCGATAGTTAGAAATCTTGGACTGCAAGAGTGGCATGCAGGGTTTACGGTAACTTTTGGAGCAATAGCATGGGTGTTTTTTGCCAGATACTGGGGTAAAAAAAGTGATAAAATAGGGAGAAAACCCGTACTTATAACTGGAGTTTTAGGAATAGGTATCTCATATTTGGTATTGGCTATTTTTGTAGATTTTGCTTTGGATAATCCACCGTTAATTATAGTTTCTTTAATTGTTCTTATTTTAACAAGAGGTTCAACAAGCATATTTTATTCTGCTATTTCACCTGTTTCGGCTGCATTTGTAGCCGATAAAGTAGAACCAAAACAAAGATCAAATTATATGGCAAAACTAGGAGCAGCCAATGGCATAGGTATGGTTTTGGGTCCTATTGCAGGAGGTGCATTGGCTATCTATGGTCTTGAAGCACCACTTTATACTTTTGCGATATTGCCTTTTATCGCTGCTATAGTTTTGTATTTTAGTATTGAGCGAGCTCCAAAAATACATATAGAAAAAGAGATTGAAACAAAGTTTTTTGATAAAAGACTTTTTATACCTATATTTTCGACCTTTTTAACTATGTTCGCTTTTATGACTATCAATTCTTGTTTGGGATTTTTTGCACTTGATATTTTTAGATTAGATGATTTAGAAGCTGCAAAAGTGACAGGATATATTTTGGGAATTATGGGCTTTACTCTTATATTGTCTCAAATAATAGTGACAAAAACAACAACCATTGCCCCACAAACTTTTATGAAATTAGGAACTATCCTTTCAGCTATTGGGATGATAGGGATGGCATATTCTTTAAATGTTTGGGGTTCTTTATTTTTCTCTTCATTATTTGGTCTTGGGATGGGCTTTTTGTTTCCATCTATTATGTCAATTACCGCAAATTCTGTAGAAGCTCATGAACAAGGATATGCAGCAGGAACTGTTTCATCAGCCAAAGGGATAGGGATGATTTTTGGTCCATTGGTAAGTACTGCACTCTATGGGTTTTCAAGTTCACTCCCGTTTGTTTTTAGTGGATTACTTTTTTTTATATTGTTGGTATTAATTTATAGGAAATTAGATGTTTGAGGTTTTAATTTTAGCTATTGCTTTGAGTATGGATGCCTTTGCCGTTTCTATCGGTCTGGGAATAAAAGAGAAAAAAAATATTAAAATCGTTGCTTTAAAAGCAGGATTGTTATTTGGTTTATTTCAAGCTTTAATGCCAATTATTGGGTATCTTGGTGGGAGAAGTATAGAAGAATTGATTAGTGGATATGATAGTGTTATTGCCTTTGTTCTTTTATCTTTGATTGGGGCAAAAATGATTTATGAATCATATCAAGAAAAAACAGAAGAGGAAATCAGATGTGTATCAAATCGTATTATTTTAACCCTTGCAATTGCCACAAGTATAGATGCTATGGCAGCTGGTTTTACACTTCATTTGTTTGATTTAAATCCTTATATTTCAGTCATTATTATAGGTTGTACTACATTTGTATTTAGTTATTTGGGGGTTTATATAGGTAAAACCACAGGTGCAAAATATGAACAAAATGCAGAAAAATTTGGTGGTATCGTTTTGATACTCATTGGACTTAAAATACTCATAGTATGAGATATAGTATATATTTATTTTAATAAAAGGGAGTTTTTAATGGAAAAAAAGGTTAGTGTTAATTCAAGAATAATGTTTGTAGCTATGTTAAATATAACAATAGTTGTTTTAGAGTTGGTTTATGGTTCAATTTCTAATTCGTTGGCTTTGATTACGGATGCTTTGCATAATCTTGGGGATGTTTTGGCTTTATTTGTAGCATTGATTGCCTCATATTATGCTCTAAAAGCAGCTAGTTCTAAAATGACTTTTGGATATGTTCGAGCAGAGATGATGGCTGCTTTTGTCAATTCTCTATTTTTATGTATCACTATGACCTATATACTATATGAGTCTGTTTTAAGATTCTTTAATCCAATACTCATAGAAACTAATAGTGTGATTTTAGTGGCAACTGTTGCTTTGATAGTAAATGGAATTAGTGCTTATTTGCTGAAAGACTATCATCACTTACACCATCATCATGGACATAAAGAACACAACCATAATCACGAAAATTCCCATTCTTGCAATCATCAACATTCCAATAGCGAAGATTTGAATATGAAGGCTGCTTATCTTCACATGTTGGGAGATGCAGGAATATCTCTTGGGGTAATAATTGGAGCAATTGCAACTATGTATTTAAATACACCTTATATTGACCCTATTATCACATTTCTTTTTGGAGTTTATATATTAAAAAGTAGTTTTAGTGTTTTACAAGAAAGCTTTATGAGCCTTATGGATGCAAATAAAGAAGATATTTCAAAGTATGAAAAAATGTTGTTATCATTTGATGAAATAGAAGCAGTTCATGATATACATTTGATACATCCATCATCAAAAGAGAAATATTTTTCATCTCATATTATTTTAAAAGATAATTTATCACTAAAAGAAATTGAATTGTTACTTGAAACTATTAGAAATAAGCTTAAACACCTTGGAGTTTCACACTCACTTTTACAACCTGAATCTACAAAATATAGTTCAAGTACCAATCATTGTGACAGTCATTTTGAAACACAAGAGATAACTCCACAAAACAATAAACTGAAATTGCATAACACAAAACAATTAGATTCAAAAATATTTTTTTCCGATAAAAATACTTTTATCAAAATATTACATAAGAGTAATATTTATAAACTTCTATTTACAAAAGACTCTAAACTAATTTTAACAAAATAGTTTCGATACCCTTGAAGAAGCATAATAAACTTTGCTTCTTCAAATATTTTGTAGCAAAAACATAAACAACTCTTTATATTTTTACTTTTGAATCTCCGCCAACTTAGCCTTCACAGCTTCACTATGACCTTTTACTTTTACATTACTCCAAATAGCTTGGATTTGCCCATCAGGATCTATAATAAAAGTACTTCTCACTATCCCCATATACTCTTTTCCACACATCTTTTTGAGTTGCCATACACCAAAGTCTTTAGATGTTTGAGTTGATTCATCAGCTAAAAGTGTGATTCCTAGATTTTGTTTTTCTATAAAACTTTTATGTTTTTTCGGACTATCAGGGCTAACACCTAGTATCACAGCACCCATATCTTCAAAATGTGGCATTGAAGCAGTAAAATCACAAGCTTCTGTAGTACATCCTGGTGTATTGTCTTTTGGATAAAAATATAAAACTATCCATTTTCCAGCCAAATCTCTTGAGCAAATTTCCACCTCATCTTGATTTGGCAAACAAAATTCTGGTGATTTATCATTAATTTTTAACATATTTATATTCCTTTATATTTATTTTTTTGCGACAAATGTAGCAAAATTATACCATTTGAATAGTATATCACAGCTTTTAAATCCAGCCTCTTTGACCATTTTTATGTTTTCTTCCATACTATATGGAATCAAAACATTTTCCAACGCTTCTCTTTTTTGACTTATTTCATACTCACTATAACCCATAGTTTTTTTGAAATTATAATACTCATCAATATATATTTTATTGAGCATTTTATCTTCACTTATCACTTTTTCACTAAAAATAAAAATCTGCCCATCACACAAAGAATCATATATTTTTTTGATAAGTTTTTCTCTTAAAAGTGGTCTAATAAACTGCAGTGTATAGTTTGAGATTATCAAATCCGCATTATTCATCTCTATATTAAACACATCATCACAAATAAATTCAATATTCTCTACCCCAAAAGCATGAGCCTTTACTCTTGCCTTATCTAGCATATGAGAAGATGTATCTATACCATATGTTTGGAGTTTATAAGGTGATTTTTTGATAAGTTCTATAAGAGTTGACCCTGTAGAACACCCTATATCATACACAATAGAGTCATCTTTTAAAAAATTCTGCGAAAAACCAGTAACCAACTTCAGTACATCATGATAATAAGGCACAGAACGCCCCAACATATCATCAAATACATTAGCCACTTCTTCATTGAAACTAAACTGCTCTTTTATTGGCTTGTCAAAAACTTTATCTTTCAAAGTATCCCTTTGTGTTTTCAATATCTTCCAAAATCTGCTTTTTGAGTTCATCTAATGTGTCGTATTTTTGATTATCTCTTAGTCTATCGAAAAATTTAATTTCTACTACTCCACCTTCAAAATCTAGTGAATGGTCAATGATATGAGTTTCTATGGCAAACTTCCCATCTGTACTTATTCGATGACCTATAAAAGAAACCGATAAGTATTCTTTTCCTTGTATAGTGGTCTTAGTAGCATAAATTCCCTCTTTTGGTATCAAATAATCACTCACTTCAATATTGATAGTAGGAACAAATTGAGTTTTGCCAATACCCTGCCCTGCTATCATATATCCACTAAGAGAGTAGTTTTTACCCAAAAATTTATTAGCTTGTTTGATATCTCCATCTCTTAAATATTCTCTGATAGTTCTTGAATGTACAGGAACATCATCAAAAGTCACTTCAGACACTACCTCAACTTCACCTTGAAAAAAGCTCTTTAAATCTGTTGTACTATTTTGTCTATTTTTACCAAAATAAAAATCATATCCAATAACTATTTTTTGTAAATTTGGGAATTCTTCTAAAAGTAGTTTTATGAATTCCACACCACTTAAGTGTTTTAGCTCAGATAATGGATAGTAAAATATAGGAAAATCAATATATTTTTGTCTCTCACTTTGAGGAGTAAGATTTGCGTATCCTGTTTCTATGGCTACTATTGCACCATGTTTATCTAGCTTAGAAAAAAGCATTTGATGAGCTATGTGCATCCCATCAAATCCCCCAATAGCAACACTTGTAATACTATTTTTTGAAGTAGTAAAACTCTTCATAACTTCCCTCTTTGCCCAATAGTTTACTTGGACTTTGATATATTAGCTTCCAGCCAATTATTGTACAAGCATCTTCAAATAAGATTTTTGATTTTAATATAGCTTTATCATCTCTTACGACACCATTTTTATCTCTTTTTGCATTGACCCCTACTTCAAATTGAGGTTTAAAAAGAACTATTATATGTTTGTTTGCCAATTTATCAATAGCACTTAAAATATGGTGAACACTAATAAAAGAAACATCACAAGTGACAATATCAAATGTTTTTTCCGAATTAAACTCTCTAATATCACAATTTTCAAAAAAATCTATATTTTGATACTCTTTGACTCTATCATGAAGTTGATTTGTCCCTACATCTACACAAGTCAGATGAGATAAATCATTTTTGAGTAACACTTGAGCAAATCCACCTGTACTACTTCCAATATCAAGTCCATTAAGTGGTTTTAAATCAATATCCAATTCAGTCAAGAAATATTTTAGTTTATATCCAGCACGGCTTACCAAAATATCATTGTCTAATATTTCAAAAGTTGAGTTTTCATCAACTTCAAAAGATGGTTTAGTTATAATCTTACCATCAACTTTTACTTTATTTGTTTTTATAAGCTCATGGGCTTTATTTCTACTTTGAATATCAAAGTTTGTTGTTATGTATATATCTAGTCTCATGATGATATTATACATAAGTTTTGATTATAGGGAGTTTTTGTGTTTTTTGTTGAAAAAGAGTTTGTTAATACTATTGAAGTTACAAAGTCCAAGTTTAGTGCTTATCTTTGCCCATATAAAGACTTTGAAGCACTTATGACAAGACTTAAAAGTACCCATCCAAAAGCTAGACATTTCGTATATGCTTATAGATTTTTGAATGAATTTGACCAAATCATAGAAAATTCAAGTGATGATGGAGAACCAAGAGGTACAAGCGGTAAGCCAACACTTGCAGTTTTAGGTGGAAATGAGCTTATAAATAGTGCAATTATAATAGTAAGATATTTTGGCGGTACAAAGCTAGGAACTGGCGGATTGGTACGAGCTTACAGTGATGCAGCAAATGAAGTGATTAAAATCTCTACATTAAAAGAATACAAAAAGCTTCTAATCCATACAATAGAGGTTGATTATAGTGAGCTTTCAAAACTAGAATACACCCTCCACTCTTTAGGTTTAGAAATCATATCAAAGAATTTTGATACAAAAGTTATATTAGAAGTTAGTGGAACTCAAGAGCAACTCAATCAAATTAATAGTTACTAAAATATTACTTTATGGATAAAATATATTAAAAAAACGATTTATTAGAGCCAATAATTTTGAAATCATAAATTTTTATGTTATAATGAGAATCAATAAAATACAATTATATAACAAGGTAACTCAAACATTATGAAGACATCATACTATCTCAAAAAGATTATTATATATTTTTCTATTTTATTAGTCATTTTATCAGTTGTTATTAGCTATTTAAATATCCAAAATTCAAAACAATACTTTGAGGGATACAAAGAGTTAGAGCGAAATAAATATGAAGAATCTCAAAAAGAGATATTGATGCACAATGTGAAAGTTGTAAACAATATCATCAATTACAATACGCAAATTACTAAGAAAACATTGGAAGATAGACTTATAAAAAGAGTAAATCTAGCACATAAAATTGCTTCTTCTATTTATGAGATAAACAAAAATAGCCTAACTCAAGAGCAAATCAAAAAAATAATTATCGAAACATTAAGAAATATAAAATATACCAATGATTATGGTGATTATTCAACAGATGTTTACTATTTTATTCAAGAAATTCACTCAAAAGATGAGATTATTGCAAGACTTCTTCCAGCAACTCCAAATCAAGAAGGTACAAATAGAGCAGAAGTTACAGATACAAATAGCAAATTTTATGTAAAAGAATTTTATGATATAGCAAAAACACAAAAAGAGGGATTTGTAGAGTATATGTGGTACAAACTAAATCACGGCATCAAACAGCAATACCCTAAAACATCTTATGTCAAACTTTTTGAGCCATTTAATTGGGTTATTGGATATGGTGAATATTTGGATGATATAGAAAAAGAATTACAACTTTTAGTTGAAAGACAAATTAGAAATATGGAATATGTAGATAACAACTATGTATTTATCTACAAACTATTTGATATAAATGGTGGAGATAAATTTGCTAAAATGCTAGTCAATATGAATCGTCCTGATTTAGAAGGTCAATTTATTTCAGATAATTATACAGATATCAATGGCAAAGCTTTTAGAAAAGAGTTTTTAAGTGATATTAGAAAAACTGGTGAATCTTTTGTAACATATGCATACAAAAAACCAAATACGGATATTATTGAAGAAAAATTAAGTTATTTTTATTTAAACAAAGAGTGGAATTGGATTATAGGAAATGGTGTATATATCAACGATTTTGAAGATAAATTCCAAACCTTATTCCAAGTAGAAGATGAAGAAATAAATCGTATCATAAAAGATAGTATCATTTTTACTTGTATTATTTTAGTTTTCTTTATAGTCATATTTTATGCTGTGGCTAAATATTTAAGCTATATCATCAAAACAAATCAAAAAGAACAAGAGCATAAAGACAAACTTATCATTCAACAATCAAAAATGGCTTCTATGGGTGAAATGCTTGATAATATTGCTCACCAATGGAGACAACCATTAAGTGTAATTACATCTTTGGCTAGTGGTTTAAAAATACAGCAAAAGTTAGGGCTTTTAGATGGAGACAAAGATATAGAAATAGCATCTGATAAGATAATGGAAAGTGCTCAATATCTTTCACAAACCATTGAAGACTTTAGAGGTTTTTTACGAAAAGATAAAGAGATGACTACATTTTCATTATATCCAATCATTCAAAGAAGCCTTAAAATTATAGAAGGTACTTTTAATAGTATTACAATAAATTTAGATTGTGAAAAAGAAATTATTGTTAAAGGCTATCAAAATGAGCTTATACAAGCAATTTTAAATATTCTAAGTAATGCTAGAGATATATTGGTAGAAAAACAAATTGAAAATAAGTTGATTAATATTCAAGTTACCAAACAAGATCAATATGCAATTATTGAAATCAATGATAACGCTGGTGGAATTCCTGATGAGTTTCTTGATAAAATTTTTGATTCAGATTTTACAACAAAAGGTGCAAAAGGGACTGGCATAGGGCTTTATATGACCAATCAAATTATAACTAATATGAATGGAAAAATAAATGTAACAAACAATGCTCAAGGTGCAGTATTTAATATTTTGTTACCGTTGGAAAAGATTTAAGTGTTAAGCGTTAAGTGTTAAGTTAATAGAGTATTTATCTTCTTTATCTAAAAACTACAACCTAAATCAAACTCCAGGGGCTTTCCACATAGATAATACAAGCCCGTTATCCACAAGCTTCAACTGCTCTTCATAAACTTTTATCCATTGTTGCTCTATTTTGTTATATAGTGTGTGATTTTCCATATTTGGATTGTATTCTTTTTCCCACTTTACCAATTTGGCACTAGCATCTTGCAAAGAGTCATATACCCTTGCTCCCACCCCAGCACTCATAGCAGCCCCCAAAGCTGTAGCTTCTGTAACCTTTGGCACTTTGACCGTACATCCCGTCACATCTGATAGCGTTTGACACCAAAGCTCACCTTTACTAGCCCCTCCTGCAAACACTATTGTATCTATTTTGATTCCTGAAAATTCTTGTATTTTTTTGAGATTTATATTTGATACGATACAAGCATTTTCTTGTAAGCTTTTGAACATAGAGTATTTATTGCAAATCGTAGGGTCAATAGAAAGATTGATAAAAGATGGACTTGCATGATACCATTTGCCATATTTCATACTATCACTAAAAATAGGGAGTATCCCATACGAGCCAACTGGTACGGATGATGCTTTTTGCTCCAAAATAGTATAAGTATCAACCCCTTTTTGTGAAGCTTCTAGTTTCTCCATATCACAAAAAGCATCCCTAAACCATCTCATTACAAGCCCACTAAAAAATGTAATCCCTTCTGCTTGTGAAAGACCATGTACCACATGAGGATTTACCCTTATATTCATATTTTTTGGTGGTGACATAAGGGAAGATATATTTACTATTTGTTGCCAAAAACTTCCACCTAAGATGGCTACTTGTCCATCATCTACGACCCCAAGCCCTGCACTGCCTAACTGAACATCACCTCCACCTGTGACTACTTTGGTGTTGGTACTTAATCCAGTCTCTTTTGAAGCTTGAGCTGAAACACTACCTATGACCGAGCCAGTTTCATAACAAGGGCAAAAAATATCATCTTTGATACCCATTTTTGAAGCCATAGAACTATCCCAAGTTCTCTCTTTTAGACTAAATATCCCAGTAGTTCCGCCATTGCTTGGGTCTGTTGCTATGATGTTGCTTAGTTTGTACAGTACCCAATCACCTATCATAGAGATATTTGCAACTTTTGCATAAATATCTGGGTGGTTGTTTTTGAGCCAAAGAATTCTTGGCAATGCTCCAAGAGCAAAGGTTTGCCCTGAAATACTATAAAACTCCTCTTCCATGGTAGGGAAGTTTTCTTTTAAGTATCTCACCTCTTTATCAGCCCTAGCATCAACATTTGCCACAGCCCACAGTTCATTGCCTTTATCATCATACAAAACTATCCCCTCACGCATACTTGTAGCACTAAGGGCTAATATATCATCAGGATTTATTTTAGAACTATCCAATACATATTTGATGCACTCTTTAGTAAGCTCCCAATTTGTAGCACAATCAAAACTCATACTATTTGGCACACCCTCTTCACTTTTGTGTGTCCACTCTTTTTGACTTAGTGCTATTTGGCTACCTTGTGTATCAAACAAAACAGCCCTTATACTCCCTGTCCCCGCATCGATGGCTAAAAGGTATTTCATTTTTTGGTTCCCTTAAAATAATAGATAATATATCAGTTATAACTTATTTACTCATATCTTCCCATAATTCTTCCAAAGATATAAACTTCTTGGTTGTACTCATACGGCGAAGGTCAAGCATAGAGATGATAACCTTTTTATGTTATAAATATTGACTATTATAGTTAAATATTAGTTAACAGTAAATAAAATTTATAGAACAGTTACTTTTGGAGAGATAGAATGCTTTGTATTTGTTAAGTTTAACTAATATACTTAAGACTATGTTAATATCATCTAAACGAGCTAGGTGTGTTAAAACACCCAGCCACCTTGAAATAGAACCCTACTATGTGAAGTAGGTTCACTTGAAATTGCTTCACTATTAAGTGTCCAAGCAACTTGAAGTTTTCCAAAGAAATCTTTGTAAGAAGCATAATATCCAACACCAATATCTTGTAGTGTTTTAGATTCAAATCCTACAGTGTTATTAGCCATATATGCTCTTCCTACATCATAAAAAACTCCAACAGATGAAGTAAGAGTATTATATGTTGGAAGTTTATATTTTAACTCTGTACTAAATATATATCCATTCTCAGCACTTAGTTCTCCATCTGGATATACTTTCACTCCATTGCTTCCACCAATAGAAAAATCTTCGCTTCCATCAAGGTTTTTATTACTTAGGGCATATTGCATCTTTAGAGATGACTCTAAGCTCAACTCTTGATTGAGTGCTATGATATGTCCTAGTTCTAAGTTGATTTTGGAATAGTTTCCATTTGTATCGGCTCCATTTTTATCTGCTAATTCTTTCGCAATATCATCAAAGCTTAGTCTTCCGTAGGTATAGTGAAGTGATATTTTAGAACTTGAGTTTTTATTAAAAGCTAAATAGTTTGTATTATAATCAACACCTATCTTAAGTGCTTTTGTATCTTTTATAGTAATATTATTCGTACTTTGTACTTCATCTTGTAAATCTTTTTTAGCAAAGCTCAAAGAGGCATAAAGGTTTTCTAGTCTTGTTTTTATGACCGGGTATGTAAAAATTGCATCTATTGTAGTAGAATCCCCTTTGGCATCAAGATTTTTATACTCTTCTACTAAACTATAAGTGGTTTTTGAGTAGCTTATTTCACCTCTTAATCCATTTGGCATAAGTGGAGCAGAGTATGCAACTCTTCCATTTTTTAAATCGGTTCCATTAGATACAAGTCCACCAAGAGTTAGTTTATCACCTATTTTCAAAGGAGAGTTGAAGTTTATTCCAGCCATAACTCTATTTTTACCTGTATATCTACTTCCTTGATTATCAGCTAAGATATATCCATCATAAGCTTTACTAGATTCTGTAGTGATAGCGAAGTCAGAGGTTCCCACCACTCTTCCCGGCATAACATCAGCACTAGTTACTACAGCACCTGGAGTATCATTGATAATAAGCATTGCTCTTTCTAGGGTATTGGTAGAGACGATATTTTTATCTTTGATATCATCAAGCATCCCTTGAACTATACCATCTTTGACAAGGGAACTATTATTTAAGTGAAACTCCCCATAGTTTCCCTCAATAATAGCTATCTCTAATACTCCATCATTGGCATGAATATCTTGTACAGGCAAATAAGCTCTTGCGACAAAGTATCCTTTCTCTCTATAAAGTTTAGTGATTTTGGTGGTAAGTTCAGATATCTCTTTAAAGGTTAAATCTTTATTTTCATACTCTTTGGCTATAGCCTGTAACTCTTCACTGCTTATATGTAGATTGCCGCTAAAACTAAAATTTTTTACAAAAATCGTTTTCCCACTATCCACCATAGGGGATTTATACTCTTTTGTTTCTATTGCAGGAAGAGTCAGTTTTTCTTTTTCTATCTTTGGAGGTTGTACTTGTCTTTCTATGTCACTTATAGTTGGTGTAGCTCCAAGAAGAAAGCTTGAAGCTAGTGTTGATAATACTATTATTTTATTTACAATTTTCATTTTTATATTTTCCTTTACTTCTTAGTTTTCTTCATTTACTACAAATAATAATTGATCTAATCCATCGGGAAGTTTGACTCCGCCGTTGACAAGTTCAATTTTAGAACCATCTGAAATAGGTACTCTAATATCTGTATCTTGACTTAGCATATCAGGAGTTTGTTCATTTCTCAATTCATTCATACTAACCATTCTTGTATTTTGTCTTTGGATTGGTTGAGAAATAACTGTAACCTCTGTTTCATTTTGAACTAAAACTACCGGTTTAGTGATTGTAGGTTCTATAATTGGTTTAATCTCAATTTTTGGAGATAGCGGTATTACTATATTATTAGCAATTGGGGTAATAACCTGTTCAACTTTTGTCTCATTTCCTTTTATTATTCTAATACTCTTCCCTCTTGCACTGATTGTTGATTGGAAGTCGTTGTTTGAATTATTGAGAGTGATGTCGTTAGTTCCTGCATTTAAAGTTGCACTTCCTACTACAACCATTTTATCAGTTTGAGTTATATCTCCATCACTTGTAACATCAAGATTACCATTTACCGTAGTATCTCCAAATGTGGTAGTTCCTCCATTGGTTGTCGTAGTGGTTAAATCCTCTGTTGTTCCTGATACTACTAAA
>Ga0265294_10000218_pt1 | contig 73321 bp, 87 predicted proteins | sample MunlanPumphouse3_FD_192504 | JGI IMG/M metagenome (GOLD analysis project Ga0265294, IMG submission 192504) | Groundwater microbial communities from a municipal landfill in Southern Ontario, Canada - Pumphouse #3 | ecosystem: Environmental > Aquatic > Deep subsurface > Groundwater | place...
GTTGAGGTGTGGGAGGAGACTCATGGACAAGAACAAGCAACCCCTCTTTCTTCCTACATCGTGTGAGGAATTATGAACGTAGAACAAATGTACGAGGCATTGTCCTATGGGGAATTGTCCAACCTTGCTTTGTCTGGTGAGGGTTCTGGGCTAATCCTTGATGAGAAAAAGCCTCAAGTTCTTCTGGCATTGAATGAAGGGCTTCTACGTTTGCACACCAAGTTTGTGCTTCGGGAGAAGGAGGTGATTATTGAGATGGTCCGCCATATCACTAACTACCACCTATTGGCTCGCTTTGCTCATTACACAACGCCTGTAGTAGAGCGCTGGACTTACATTCGGGATATGCCAAATGACCGGTTTGTGGAAGATGTCCTGAAGGTCACTGGGGCATACAACACTTACGGTCAAGCGCTGCCTCTTAATGACTCTGAGCAAGACCTGTCCATTTTTACCCCACAGTTAAATATGGTGCAGATCCCACGACCTGTTCATGGCAGTGCTGTCAGTTTGTTGTACCAAGCGCGGCATGCTGAGCTGTTACTTGATACACCAGAACAAGATATTCTGGTGCCTGACTCGTTGATGGGGGCTTTACGTGCTTATGTGGCTTACAAGATCTATAGCCAATTGGGCACACAAGAGGCTACAGTTAAAGCCGTTGAGCACATGAACACCTACGAGGCTATTTGCAATGAAGTCGAGACGCATGGCATGACGCTCGGCAACCCTTCTACTACTAACGTGCGGTTCGATAAAAGAGGATGGATCTAATATGACTATGCGTACATCGGGCGATGTCTACGGTGGCAGCTGTACGCCAATCGTGGATAACATGATTGGTGATGTTTACCCGGCAGTCGCTGCGGTAGCGCATCATTTGGCAGAGATCTGCTATCTAGCAGCCAATCTGGATAACCTCAAACCACTGGATGTAGAGCTTCGTAGTAACGATGCTACTCAGGCTATTGAGTGGCGCTATGTGGAAGAGGGTGCTGAGTGGCAGGTGCTTGTTAGCTATGTGGATCTGCTTGGGGCAGATGTACAAGAAGTTCTGGCGCTCCTCCAACAAGTCAGTGCCCAAGTGGCTGCTGATGCTGCTCAGGTAGCAGCAGATCGTATTGTCTGTGAGGAAGCCGTTGATCTACTCACTGGTTCCATCTCTCTTACTCCTGCTCCAGGTAAGATTCCTATTGCTGACGAGAATGGCCATCTTCACCAAGACTGGTTTGAGGCAGCTGCTTCTCACACAGTAGGCCCATTTACTCTGACTGAGGGTCAGACAGAAATCATCTTGCCGGATGGTTTCACTACTGTTGGTATGCAGGTTGTAGTGGAAGGCTCTGTTGAGTTTGCTTGGACAGCTGACGCCTTTGACCAACAACGCTTTACCCTGAACAACAACGACTATCTTGCCGGTACTCGTGTTTGGTGTAGTAAGGGTGTTGCTGGTGCTTCTTTGGGTATGCTCTTTGCCAGTAAAGAGAAAGAGTATGTCGATGGTGTAGCACTTACTGTAGATACGGCAGCACAAGTAATCATTCGTGGTGATGAACGCTATCTGGCAAAGCTACCGGCTTCGTTCCCTGTCGCGCTGACTGGGACGTGGGCGACGGACGAGCCGCTATTGGTCATTCGCGCTGACGATGGTTTGCGGCAGGATTTGGCTGATGATACCGACCCGGCGAAGGGGGCTGGGCTGTCAGGGTTTAAGGGGCGAACCGTATATGCCAAGCTGTCTGAGTTTGTCAGTGCTAAAGATTCTCCTTATTCAGCTGCGGGCGATGGTGTAACTGACGATACATCGAAAGTTCAAGCGTTGCTCTCGGCTGGTGGGCTTTGTTTCATCCCCGAAGGCGAATACATGATTAAAGCCCATCGGGATGACGGTGGTTTCGGTGGTGTGCGCCCAGTTAGCAACTCATGCATTGTATTCCACCCGAACGCTAAGTTTACGGCCATCACCAATGACAAAGATTCATACGCGATTGTAAACCTCGCATCTGTTGAGAATGTAACAATTATCAACGCTACACTAGAGGGGGAGAGGGATACTCATACTGGTGTGACTGGCGAGTTCGGCATGGGCGTGTACATGCGAGATTGTACAAACATTACTATTGAAAACCCTCGGATCACAAAATGCTGGGGTGATGGAATTTATATCGGGCAAGTTGGTTCGGTAGATGGCTGCCACAACGTCCGTATCCTGGGTGGCTCGATTAGTGATTGTCGTAGGCAGGGCATGTCTGTGATTTCGGTGGATGGTCTATATGTAGAAGGTACAGATATCTCCGACATCGCAGGAACTCCGCCAGCGGCAGGTATTGACTTTGAGCCTAATAACTCGGAGTGTTTGTTAGACAACATTACGCTGGTCAATGTAAAAACACGTAACACCGCTAGCGGCATCATAATTGACCTTAACCACTTCGGTGATGGCGTCAAGGTCAAGACATGCAACATCCGAGCAATTGGTTATTCAGACGAGGGCAGTGATGTAGGCATTACACTAACTCGATGCCTGCACGCTACGCGCGGTGTTATTGAATTTGATAGCCCGGTAGTCAAGAACAACCTAGGCAACGGGATATTGATTCGGCGCTGGCACCAAGATGGAGCGCAGGCCCGCATACTAACTCCCACCGTAATCAACCCTAACCGGGGCGCTCAGGGCGCGGTACTAAATGCTGCCGGCATTGCCTGCTACACACTGCTGGCTGATGTTACGCCTGATGGTGGCAGTGGCAACGTACTGCTAGATGATCCGCGGGTAGTTTTTGAATCCGGCGTATCCCCGGCATTCGTACCGCAGATAAGTTTCCGCGATACATTGTCCAATAGTGTCAGGAACGTGCGCATCCTGAATATGCGGGATGGCCCTTCAACATTCATTGAAACAACCAATGAGTGGGACGCCACATCATCGAGCATTACCACTAAAAATGTAATATTCTTTGGCCACCCAAGCACACGAACTACAGGTTTTATCAATCATGTAAACGGTGCAGTTTCCATACTCGGTACTACATCTACGGCAACCATCGTATTGGAAGCAGGCTCTTTGTGGCGAGCAGGAGCGGTCAAAGTTCGTGGGTTTGCGTGCCAAGCAACGACAGGTACTCCTGGTGCCACCTCGATTGGCGCGGCAGAGTCGGCAATATTCTTCCGCAGCAAAGCCAGCGGGGATGTCCCTGTGCAGATTAGTAAGACAGACCTAGTTACAAGCGCAAACTTGGTACTGTCTGTAAGTTACCTAGCATCCCCACCAAGGGTAGTTATTACCGCGACTACCCCGGTTGCCACGCTTATTAGCTGGGATGTTGATTCAGGTGGAAGCGCTGGCGCACCAAGGCAGGTTATATTCAGCTGACAATCCTCGGGCAAGTCTACGCAAGCGGCGGGGACGCTAAAATACAAATAACGCAATAACTCAGGCACTTTTGTTATAAAACAAAAGTGCCTTTTTTCTATCAAACACACGAGGTAGTAACGATGAGCACTGAATCCATGTGGAATCCTGTAATACCACTACTACAGTGGAACCAAGAAAACCCTATGATGAATTACTCCAGTCGGGTAATTCGTGACGTGGAAATTGTGGAAGAAGTGGTCGTACCACCGACTACGTTGCTAGAATGGCAGGAACACTTTAAATGCCACGATAACCTACACAAGTAAGGGCTACTCATGACAGGTGAATCTATTGAAGTCCAGCTTGCGCGTATGGATGAACGATTCAAGACAGTATTACGTGAGCTTGAGAAAGCCACTGCTAGTCGTAAAGACCAGTACCATCAACTGGATGAAATGGGTAAGTCCCTATTATCTATTGATAACCGGGTAGGTAAGGTGGAGCAGAGTCTTGCTAAGAATGCCCCTACCATCGAAGAGTTCATCACCATTAAGCATCGTGTTGTTGGCGCTGGGGTAGCAGGACGTTGGTTGTGGGTAGGTGCTACAGCACTACTTGCCTTCCTACTCTCCATACGTGAACACCTTGTAGCACTGGTGTCTAAGTGATGAAACTCATTCTGGAATGGCGTTCAGCATGGAAGTTTGCCTCTATTCAATGGAGTGCCTTGGGTGTGCTACTCATGTCGCTTGTTGAGTTAGCAAACTACAGTTTCATCAGTCTCCCGCCTAGCCTACAAGCCCAAATACCTCATTCAAGCCAATTGGCTCTCGGCCTGTTTGCGTTGACTATGGTAGGTAGGCTGCTCAAGCTCAGTGAACCAAAAGATGAAGCCAATCAGTAACACTAAGAAAGGCGTGGCCGGTACGGCAGTGGCAGCCATCTTGGCTGCCATTTTCACTTTAGAGGGTGGATACGTTAATGACCCGAAAGACCCAGGTGGGGAGACCAATCATGGTATCACCACTTCAGTAGCCAGAGATGCTGGCTACCTTGGTTCAATGCGTGATATGAGCCAAGAGACTGCCACATTCATTTACATCACCAACTACATTGATAAGCCTGGGTATGGGGAAGTTGTTTCACTCTCCCCTGCTGTTGGGCATAAGCTAGTAGATGCTGGCGTAAATACGGGAACAGGCAGATCATCCCGTTGGTTCCAGATAGCACTTAACTCCCTAAATCGTGGTGGCCGTGATTACCAGAACGTATCGGTGGATGGGAAGATCGGTGCTGGTTCTATTGCTGCATACAAGAATCTTCAGCGTGTGCGGGGTAAGGTTAAGGCGTGTGAGATGGTGATTAAACTGGTGGATGCCCAACAAGCTAACCACTATATGAGCCTAACGAATCTTTCTGTGTACACACCAGGATGGGTAGATCACCGGGTAGGCAATGTTCCTCTTTCCAAATGCGCTGAATGATTGGTGATCCCGATGGAAAAAGACTTCCCGGCTATAAAGCAAGTCCCTGATTACGTTGTGATTTGTGATCGCTTTGGTGTTCCACTTAAACAAGTACCAGACGCTTTAGTTACTGGGGGTGGTGTTGATGGTGAATGATGCTGCTCAGTGGAAATACGAATTGGAATGGGAAGAGCGGGAGCCAGGATGATTAGCACACGTACACTCCTATCGGTAGGGGCAGCTTTAGTGATAGCTGCCTCTTACCTTTTCTGCTTTAAATTTGGGGAGGTTGTTGGAGAATCCACCGTACAGAAAGAGTGGGATAAATCAGTAGCTGATTACTCTGCTCAGGTCAGTAAATTAAAAGATGGTCTCCACTTAAAGGAGATCGAACATGCTACCAAGACAGAGGAATTAACCCATGCTCTTGCACAAGCTAGAATTAACTATGAAAATGCTCTTGCTAGCCACCGGCTTGATTATGATAAGCGCCTGCTGCTCGTCGAGAATCGTGCAAGTACCTATCGAAATCAAGCCAACGGTACAGCAGACGAACGAGACACTCTTGCAGAACACGCAGCCAGACTCGACAGATCTCTTGAAGAAGGCCGAGGATTGGTACGAGAACTCGGGGAAACTATTAGACAGCGTGAACTGACCATTACCCGGTTGGTTCAACAGATCCAATTGGATCGCAAACTTTTCACAGAATAGAGCGTCCCTAATGGATCAGAACGACATCAATTTCACAGGCAAGGCACCAGAGAAACTCACTGACTGGGAAAAAGAGCCTGATCTACGGGAACTCAAACAAGACCTTGAGTCGGGCCGTACTGCTCAGCAAATGCAGGTAAGTAAGATCACCCACTGGAATGATCTTCTTAAAGTGCGTGGTGCAGCTAAACCCAAGAAGGTTAAAGGTCGCTCAGGTGTACAACCTAAGCTCATTCGTCGGCAGGCTGAGTGGCGATACTCAGCTTTGAGTGAGCCTTTCCTTGGTTCAAATAAGGTGGTTACTGCATCTCCTGTAACCGGTGAAGATGCTGCCGCTGCTCGCCAAAGTGAGTTGGTGATTAACTACCAATTCCGAACCAAGCTCAATCGGGTAAAGCTGATTGATGATTTTGTACGGTCTACTGTGGATGACGGCACGTCGATCTTACGTGTGGGCTGGAAACGAGTAACTGTCCCGATTATGGAGACAGTACCTGTTTACGATTTCTTCCCTATTCAGGACGAACAGCAGCTGCAAGAGATGCAGCAGATGCTAGAGCTGAAAGCAGAAAGTCCTCGTATGTTCTCTGAGAATGTAAGCCCTGAAGGCCAGGCTGCTATCGAGTATTACGAAGAAACTGGTATGCCAGTTTTTGCAGTACAGAACGGGACACAAGAAGTACCTACTGAAAAGGTGCTTGAGAACAAGCCCACTGTTGATGTGCTTAACCCAGCTAACGTAGTCATTGATCCTTCCTGTAACGGGGATATGGAGAAGGCTATGTTCTGTGTTGTCTCGTTTGAGACATCCAAGGCAGACCTGCTTAAAGAACCAAACCGATACAAGAATCTCGACTCTGTGAACTGGGATAGCACCTCTCCAGCTACTGAGTCTAATTATGAAACATCTACCCCAAGTGACTTCCAGTTCACTGACTCTCTTCGTAAGAAGGTAGTGGCATACGAGTACTGGGGTTTCCACGACATTGATGGGCAGGGTGTACTTACCCCTATTGTTGCCACTTGGATCGGTAATGTGATGGTTCGTCTTGAAGAGAACCCCTTCCCTGATGCCAAGCTTCCTCTGGTTGTAGTGCCATATCTCCCGGTTAAACGTGACCTGTACGGTGAACCAGACGCTGAATTGCTAGAGGATAACCAAGCAATTCTGGGGGCAGTTACCCGAGGAATGATTGACCTCTTGGGTCGCTCTGCTAACTCTCAGCAGGGTTTTGCTAAGGGCATGCTTGATCCTCTTAACCGTCGTCGGTTTGATGAAGGGCAGGACTATGAGTTCAACCCTGGGACCAACCCACAGAACAACCTGATCCAGCATAAGTACCCTGAGTTGCCACAGTCGGCTCTGATCATGAGCCAGACCCAGAACCAAGAGGCTGAAGCACTTACAGGCGTTAAGTCTTTCGGTGGTGGTATCAGTGGTGAGGCTTATGGTGATGTAGCTGCCGGTATCAAGGGTGTCCTTGATGCTGCCTCTAAACGTGAGATGGCTATTCTCCGTCGTCTTGCTAAAGGCATGACCGAAGTCTTTACCAAGATCATGGCTATGAACGCTGTGTTCTTGTCTGAGGAAGAAGTCATCCGAATTACGGATGAAGAGTTTGTAACGATCAAGCGTGAAGACTTGGTGGGTAACTATGATGTATCCGTAGATATTTCTACTGCTGAGGTCGATAACGCTAAGACACAAGATCTTGCCTTCATGCTTCAAACCATTGGGCCAAACACTGACCCAGGTATTGTGATGATGATGCTGGCTGAGATTGCTGATCTGAAACGTATGCCTGACTTGGCTCGTAAGATTCGTAACTTCAAGCCACAGCCTGATCCGTTACAGGAACAACTGAAGCAGCTGGAAGTCATGAAAGCCCAGAAGGAAGTGGAGCTACTGGACTCCGAGATTCGCCTTAATGACGCTAAAGCTCAGGAAGCAATGTCTAAGAAAGACAAGACTGATCTGGACTATGTTGAGCAAGAGACTGGTACTAAACACGCTCGTGAGATGGAGCAACAGAAAGCTCAGTCCGAGGGTAACCAGAATCTTCAAGTGACTAAGGCACTGACCACACCTACCAAAGAAGGTGAGCGTGCCCCTAACATTGAGGCAGCAATTGGCTATAACCGTATTAGCGATAAAATGAACTCTACTAGCCAAGAGCCACAACCTAGTAGTACGCTATTACAAGATGAGTTAGTAGAAGCTCCTCTACAAACATTACCTACCCCAAACACAACACTATAAGGACTACTCAGCATGTCTGAAGTCATGAAAATGGAACAACACATCGACAAACTGAAAGACGCTATCCAGATGCGTGATGACGCACTGAAGCTGTTTGATAACCGCCTTTTCAAGAAAGTTATTCTTGAGAACTTCTGTGTTACCGAAGCAGCCCGGTATGTTCAAGCATCCGCTGATCCTGCCCTTGATGCAGCACAACGGGCTGATGCCCTGAACCTGGCTCAAGCAAGCGGGCACCTGAAGCGTTATCTTTCGGTATTGGTTCAGATGGGTAATGCTGCTGCTACCAACCTGCGTGACAGTGAGCAAGCCCTTGATGAGATGCGTGCTGAAGAGGGTAATGAATAATGGCCGGCGAACCAGTAGATGTACTGGGGATGTCCGATAGCGACTTCCTTCAGTTGAATGAACCACCTGTTGCTTCCACTGAGGAAGCAACTGAGGTTGTTGATACTCCTGAGACTACTGAAGAAGTAGTCGTTGAGTCTGAGCAAAGCACAGAAGATCCTGCTGCTGAGACGGAGGAAGAAGAAGAGCCTTCTACTGAAGAGGTAAACCCTCTTGATGACAAGGCACCAGTAACCAAAGAAGAACCTGTACAAGCAGAGCCTTCTAAAGCAGCTGGTGTGGTTGATGCCGACAAGATTGCCTTCTATGACAAGGCAATGAAAAGCTTCAAGGCTAACGGCAAACAAATCGAAGTACGCAGTCCTGAAGAGCTGATCCAATTGGCTCAGATGGGTTGTAACTACACTGCCAAAATGCAACAGATTGCCCCGCATCGAAAAGTTCTACTGATGCTGGAGAACAATGGCTTGTTGGATGAAGGCAAACTTTCTTATCTGATTGACTTGGATAAGAAGAACCCTGAGGCAATTAAGAAGTTGCTGAAGGACGGTAATATCGACCCTTTGGATATTGATACCCAAAGTGCTTCGAATTACCAAGAAGGCAATCACCGTGTCGGTGAGGAAGAAGTTAATTTTCGTACTGCATTGGATGATGTAAAAAGTCAGCCAAAGGGTATCGAGACCCTTCAAATCCTCAACTCAACTTGGGATCAAGCCAGTAAGGATATGCTGTTCAAGAATCCGGACATCATGTCTATAATGCACCAGCAACGGGAACTCGGTGTTTATGACCGAATCGTTTCTGAGATTGATAGACAAAAAGTTTTGGGTACTGTTTCAGCAAATGAGTCATTCATTAAGTTGTATGAGCATGTTGGTAAACAGATGGCAGAAGCAGGTTATTTTAATGACCTCGATGTCCCTGAACGACAAGCTGCTACTCCTGTGGCTACACGCGCTGCTACTCCAAAACCAGTTGTGTCTAACAATGACAAGGCTAGTGCAGCATCCCAATCCCGAGCTACTCCACGTACTGCCAAAGTCCTGGTGAATCCATTAGCAATGTCTGATGAAGATTTTCTGAAGGAAATGGCTGGTCGCCTTTGAGGAATTAAACAATGTTGAACTACAACGCCCCGGCTGACGGCCAGAAATCCACCATTGACGGTGCGAACTCTGACCAGATGAATACTTTCTTCTGGCTGAAGAAAGCGATTATTGAATCGCGTAAAGAGCAGTTCTTTATGCCCCTGTCCTCGACCCTGAACCTGCCAAAGCATTTTGGTAAGACCATCAAGGTCTATGAGTACATCCCTCTGCTGGATGACCGCAACGTCAATGACCAAGGTATCGACGCTTCTGGTGCAACCATTGCTGATGGTAACCTCTATGGTTCCAGCCGTGACGTGGGCACCATCACCGGCAAGCTGCCAACCCTGACCGAGAACGGTGGTCGTGTGAACCGTGTTGGTTTCACTCGTCTGGAACGTGAAGGCAGTATCCACAAGTTCGGCTTCTTCACTGAGTTCACCCAAGAGTCGATGGACTTCGACAGCGATGACATGCTGAAGGATCATCTGTCCCGCGAACTCATGAATGGCGCTGTTCAGCTGACCGAAGCCGTACTGCAACGTGACCTGCTGGCATCTGCTGGTGTGATCCTGTTCGCTGGTGCTGCTACCAGTGATGACACCATTACCGGTGAAATCACTCCAGCTGCTGGTGCTGATCCTGAACTGCCTGCTTCGATTGTCAGCTACCAGAACATGATGCGTCTGGATCAGATCCTGACTGACAACCGTACCCCGAAGCAGACCAAGGTTATCGTTGGCTCGCGTAACATCGACACCAAGGTTATTCCTGGTGGCCGTATCATGTACGTTGGTTCCGAGCTGGTTCCTCTGCTGAAAGGTCTGAAGGATCTGTTCGACAACAAAGCGTTCATCGAAGTACAGCACTACGCAGATGCGGGTAACGTACTGAACGGCGAAGTTGGTTCGATGGATGCCTTCCGTATCATCCAGGTTCCAGAGATGCTGCATTGGGCTGGTGTTGGTGCTGTTGTCGCTGATAACCCTGGTTATCGTTCTACTCTGGTAGGTGGCGATGAGCGTTACGATGTCTTCCCAATGCTGGTTATTGGCGATGACTCGTTCCAAACCATCGGCTTCCAGACTGATGGTAAGACCGTTAAGTTCTCGGTTCTGACCAAGATGCCTGGTCGTGAAACTGCGGACCGTAACGATCCATACGGCGAGACTGGTTTCAGCTCGATCAAGTGGTACTACGGTATCCTGATCAAGCGCCCAGAGCGTATTGGTATCATCAAGACCGTTGCACCAGTCTAATAGACTGTGGAATAGCCTTAGGGGTAGTGATCTACCCCTTTGGTTCCAATCTTTTTAAAATCAAGGGTTTATCATGGACAACACTGAGAACAATCAAACTGACGTACAAGACGATCTGGCAGACGCTCTCCAGATGCCAAGCGAGATTGATGTACTGAAGGATCGTGCTCGTATGATGGGTGTGCCTTTCTCCAACAACATTGGTGTTGAGGCTCTTCGTCAACGTATTGCCGATAAGCTTGCAAACACTGCAACTGAAAAAGAAAGTGGTCTTGGTGAGGTAGCTCAGGCTAACGCTCTCACTGGTGAAGAGCCTACTGTGCAAGAGAAGAAACTGACTATTCGTCAGTACATGGTTAAAGAACAAACCAAGTTGGTACGTCTTCGTATCACCAACCTGGACCCAAAGAAAGCAAGTCTGCCGGGTGAGATCTTCACCGTGGCTAATGAATATCTGGGTACGATCCGTAAGTTCGTTCCCTTTGGTGAAGTAACGGATGGTGGTTATCACGTCCCATACTGCATCTACAAAATGATGGATGCTCGTAAGTTCCTCCATATTCGTACTTACAAGGATCGTAAGAACAACAACCAAATCAAGGTTGAGACTTCGTGGGCTAAGGAGTTTGCCTTGGAAGTACTGCCCCCACTGACCAAAGCAGAACTGGCTACTCTGGCGGCAACTCAAGCAGCGGCTGGTGGTTTAGCTTAAACTCCGCTGTAACAGCTAACGGCCCATCGTCTTAGTGACTGATTGGGCCGTTTTACTTTGAGCCAAGAGGATAAACAACATGAGCTGCGGCGCAGATACAGTAGCCAATGATTTAATGGACTCCCTCACAGAAGGTGAGGATTTTGAGATCCCTGATATAGACCTATCTGGCCCCGAGTTTGAGATCCCCGGTGGTGCTGATGGTCCAATGTATGACCCTATTCCTGCACTCACTGAGGCTCAGCTGACTACTCGTGTAGTTGGTGGTGAGGGCATGTTTGATGGCCTGATGGCCAGCTACTCTGCCCATATCAAAGACCAGTACAGCAAGGGTTTGATTACTGGTGCTGAGTACACCAAGGCATATATCGCTCTAGCTACCAGTGCTTTGTCTGGGGCTGTGTCTTACCTGTTGGGTAAAGATCAAGCTTACTGGCAGGCTCAGATTGCTCAGATTGGTGCTGTTACTGCACGAGTGAACTTGGAGACAGCCAAGGTACAACTCGCCACAGCACAGCTTGAAGCTTTGAACCAAAAGGCTCAGTTCTCTCTCACCAAGATGAAACTGGCTACTGAAGACATGACCTACTGCACCGGTAAGTTTAACCTTGAGCAGATCATGCCTCAGCAGTTGCTGAACCTTCAGGAACAGAACTCTCTGATCCAAGAGCAGAAAGAATCTCAGCGTGCTCAGACACTCGATATCCGTAGTGATGGTGCTGCTGTTACTGGTGTACTTGGTAAGCAGAAACTTCTGTATGCCCAGCAGACTACCTCTTACATTCGCGATGCTGAGGTAAAAGCAGCCAAGATCTTTAGTGATGCCTGGATCACCCAGAAAACGATGGATGAGGGTCTGGTTGCACCACCTGCATTTACTAACGCAAGTGTTGATGTAGTTATGGAAAACATCAAAACAAACAACAACTTGGATTAAAAACATGGGTCTGTTTAGTAGTAAGAAAAAGATCATTGTGTCTTCTGTGGTTTATAACCTAGCAGGGGACATCAATGATCGTATTCGGTATTTACCTACCACCATCTCTACAAGCATTTTGTCTAATACTCGTAGCGACCTGGGCGAGACTATTTACCGATCTCTGCTAAATGGACCCGGTATTAAGATGCGTAGCTTTGCCCGATGGGCAAGGGTATACGGCTACAGTGCGGATATTGGATTGCAGTCAGGTACGTTGATATTCAACAACAGTTTGGATGTGAACCAACTGGCTGACCTTATCCCCCATGATCCTGGCGAGACTGTAAATATCTCTCTGGCTGAGATTGGACCAGCTGACTATGGCTACTGGTCGGATCAGTGGATGTTGGCTAATCACCCTGATCAGGCAGACGATCTTTATGAGATTGATTTCAATGAAGAAACCAACACGGTATATCTGACGTTTCCTGATACTACGGTTTACTCGTTTGTGCCTTTGGGCTTCGATATAAACTCGTTGTACATGTACGTTTCGTACTCCAAGTCTAAATCGAACATCCCCGGTGCCATTGAGACAGGGGCTGAGATCATCGTTGGTTCCCCTGCTGAATACCCGGATACCACTGATTGGGTTGACGAGGGGCTTGTTTCTACCCCTGGTTCAATGGATTTAGTGGATAGCGTTAGAACTGTTATCAGTTATTCAGATGGTCGCCCTGATGAAGTCAGCGAGGTGAATACACCAAGCACAGGGTCGTTCTACTCAAATGACCAGACTTACAGTTACAAGACCTACCACGGTTTCCTTTTAAGTTTGCTGACTGATCTCACTTCTACAGTGGAGTATCAGCACAACTTGTCTACAGGGATTCTGGTAGAGGATATTGATGTCACCTCTTCTGACGAGGTAATTGCTGGTGGGGTAATTAAAACAACCACCATCACTACTATTGATCAGTCTGTTGGTACTCAGTATTCGTACCGTATAGACACCCAAGAGATTGTTGAAAAGTCTTTTGGGCCTGCTGAAATACTTATTTATGAGCAGAACTCAGGTAACCCTGACTACGATGCCATGTTCAACACTGGCTCAACTGCTGGGGTATTTTTCCCTTTCATACCTGTTCGTATACGTAACAAGTTCATCTCTGACACATACCTGCCAGACATCTACGCCAAAAATAAAAAAGCATACAAGAAAGCTGTAGGTAAAAAATATGATGCATTGGTGGATAGCATCAAGGAGAACGACTCCATAGGTGATGTGGATATGGCGTATATAAACTACGCCGTATCCCTTAATACCAAAGAGAAGGCCAGTCGTAAGTACATTTATAAGTTTTTTCAGGCTGTAATCCAGCAAGGTGGTGGAGGTACTTCTGACTATGATAACTGGGATATTCAATGGGGTATCGCTAACGTATCTGTTCAGAATTGGAACAGTTGGTTCCAGGCTCAGAGCAACCCATCTGATCCTTTGTTTGGGGCAGAGGAACCAATAAAACTACCTTACCCGGATGTGCCGATTAAGCGTCTCCGTGTTAATAGTCCTTCTATGGGCTTTGACATGATCATCTCCTGGTCGTCTATGGAGGAATCTGTGTTCAGCGGTGTAGGACAACCTGGGGCTAAACAAGGTGACCTCTGGTGGACCCAAGGTGTTACACAGGTATACACAGAAGACTACATTCAAACAGGTAATGAGCGTGGTATGTATCAACGTGTCATTGAAATTGAGTACTGCACACTTCATTGGCAAGACACGAACAGCACCTACCGCACTGTTAGCATGTGGGGGCTCAATCACAACAATGTTGTGTACAAAGGCAAGGGTGTATCTACCAGCGCTAAAAAAGCACTTAACGATGACGAAGAGTCGGGTTTTCTAATCCCATTGCAAGAAAATTTGCTCAAAAGCATGTCTCTTGCTGACTCTACCCAGATGTCAACTGCCTGTACTTACGTCGTATTTAATTGCTATGACGTAGTGAAAGAGAAGTGGTATCAGTCCTCTTGGTTCAAGGTGGTACTGATCATTGTTGTTATTGTGATAACTGTCCTAACTTCTGGTGCTGGTGCGGGGGGTGGTGCGGGTCTACTAGGTACAGCAGCTTCTGTAGGTGCTGCCCTTGGTTTTGCGGGTACGGTAGCAATCATCGTAGGTACGATTGCTAATGCCATTGCAGCAATGCTCCTATCCCAGATCCTTACAGCAGGTGCCAATGCTCTCTTTGGTGAAAAAGTAGGTGCCATTGTTGGTGCCATTGCTTCTGTAGTAGCTGTGGCTTATGGCACTGGTTATGCCAGTACTGGTGATATGAGTGCCAGCTTTAGCAGTCTTGCTACAGCAGACAACTTTATGAAGCTGACCGTTGCAGCAGGCAAGGGCTATGCTGGTTACATGCAGGGTGAAACAAACGAGATCATGGCTGAGATGAATAAGTTTCTTGAGACTTATCAGGCTCAGTCGAAAGCACTCGCTAAGGCATACCAGGATAACCTTGGTTCAACAGGGATTTTCTTTGACCCTACTGTGTTGACTGAATCGGCTAGTTTCATAGCAGAACCAGCGGATACATTCTTGTCTCGTACTTTGATGACAGGCACTGACATTGCAGAACTCACTAGCGGCATGTTGACAAACTTTGCGACAATGGCTACGACAACAGATCTATTGATATAGAGGGCATAGTTATGGATTTCCTAGAAAGTCTGCGGGGTATGCTAGGCAGTAGTGGTAGTGGTATTGACCAGGGAAATGGTGTCACCACATACCCACAACAGCAGAGCCAACCCCTTACATTTGGCCAGGCTCCAGCTGCTGGGGGTGGTGATATTGGTTTTAACTTGGGCACTGGTCAGGCTGCGCTACAGGGTCTTGGGGCCTTGTCTAGTCTCTGGTCTGGTAACCAAGCGGCAAAGCTGGCTAAGGATCAGTTCAAGTTCACCAAGAACTTTGCGAACAAGAACTTGGCTAACCAAACCAAGTCCTACAATACTGCTCTGTCTGATCGACTCACGGCACGTGGCGTAACTCAGGGTGATTCTGCTGAAACTACCCGTGAGCAGATTGAGAAGAATCGTCTTTAAGCGAGGTTACATAAATGGCCGTCCTAACATGGCGTAACGTAGATACCCCGGATTTCCGGGGTTCTATGCAGGGTTACCAGATTGCTGGTGATCAATTTAATAGAGCGTTTGAGTCTGCTGGGGCTGGCCTTCAACAACTACGTGACGACCGTACTGCTGCTGCTGATAACAGTGCTCTTGCTAATGCTCTGCGTGTAAACGATGAGCAGGCATTGCAGCAGCAGTTGCAAGGTGCTGACTTGAGTGGTGTGTCTAGTACTGCTTTGGCATCCTTGGGTAAGCGTCAACAAGACCTGTTGTCGAATGCAGTTACTCGCCAGAACCTCAGTGATACGCAGTATGACTCCCAGCGTACTCAGGCTAACAATGCTGCATTGGATGCAGCTCGTCCTTTGATGAGCCAACTGCTTGCAGTTCGTAACGATCCACGGCAAGTGGATGCTTTGCTTGCTCAGAACAAAGGTGTGTTTGATCAGCTCTCCCCTGACCAACAAGCAGGTTTCCTCTCTGCTATCAGTGGGCAGGATGCCAAAGATATCAGCAATACATCTGCCCGTTTCAATAGCAACGTAGCTCAGCGTAATGATGCTGTTGGTCAACAGGCTATTGCAGCCGTAAACGAGATCTCTCGTAATTCCCTTACTGGTCTCGATGCACTTGCTGGCTTGGAACGACTGAACCTACCGCCAGAGGTGTATCAACGAGCACAGGCTGCATTGAATAGTCAGTTTGGTTCGCCTACTGCCCCAGCAGCTGCACCCACTACCGGTACTGCCCCTGTTGGCACATTCGATCAAGCAGTTAGCACCCTTGGTTCAGGCGGTGCTCCTGGTACTGCTCAAGGTAATCCTTACGACCGTACCTTTAACAACAACGCTACCAGTGCCCCAATTACCAGTCAGAACCTGTCTGAAGTAATTAACTACCAGAAGACTGATCTGTTCCCTAAAGCAGGTGGTACTCCTGTTGGTGCGTACCAGTTCACTAAAGACACCCTTGAGGACTACGGTCCTCGTGTGTTGGGTGAGAATTGGGCATCCCAGAAGTTCACCCCAGAGAACCAAGAGAAGCTAGCTCAGGCTATCTATGAAGACCGTAAGGGCCGCAACCTTACGGATACTTGGGCATCACTGCCTGATCGCGGTGTGGGTGGTTATAAGGATGTGCCTTGGTCTGAGGCTCGTAAGCAGATTGCTGCTGGTGAAGTCTCTGCTGGTAATCTTCCAAGTCCTGAAGAAGTACGTGCTCAGCAGGTATCCAGTCGTGCTCTGCAAGATCAAGGTAATGCCAAGATCAATGAACTTACTGCTACTGGTTCAGCAGTGGATTACTTCAAAGGATTGGGGGATACAGCTACTCCTGCTCAAGCAGCTAAGGCACTGATCGAGAGTGACTTTACTGGTGCTGATCAGGGTAAGGTTGTTGATCAACTTAACCGTATTGTTCGTGAGAGCAACGGGGTAATTAACTACTCCCAAGCTGCGAATATCATGGCCCGTAACCCACAACAGGTAAGTGCAGTTGCTGGGCTTGCGGCAGATGACATCAGTGGCAATCTGGTATCCGGCCTGTTCAGTGGCGGTCTTGGTATTAACCAAGAGGGTGTATCTGCTGATATTGCTGCTGCTCGTAGTGGGCAGTTGCCAGTTGAAGCTAGTGTGGTACGTGAGAACCAAGAACGTGTTGCAATGGTTGGTCAGGCACAGCAAGCAGTACAACAAGCTGAGGACCAACTACGGAACACTATTCGTTTGGCTCAAGCTAACCCTAACCTGCAACAGTTCATTCCTCGTGCTCAGGCTGCATTACAATTGGCCCGTGCTCAGTTGGAAGGTGCTCGCCAAAAGGTACAAGAGATCCCAGAAGTGAACTACTTACCACAGCAAGCAACAGTGGCCCCAGGTACTCGATCTCTGTACCCAGAAGGCTTCATCAATCAACGATAAGTAACCCAAGACACAACAAGCCTCCCGTAAAAAAGGAGGCTTTGTTGTTTATAAGGGATTAGACTTAACGTATTATCTCTTCCCTCAAACATATACTGAATACAGGGCTTAGACATGGCCGATGTGAACGACCTACTCGCTCAAGCAGTTACCCCACCTACTCCTGCTATTACCCCAGAATCCTTTAACCTGACTGATCAAAAGAAGGCTTCTGTGGCTGTAAACTCTACTGCCAAAAAAGCAGCTATGGGTGGTAGCGAGTTGAACCCATATCAGCTAGCAGTAAGCCAGCAGACAGGTAAAGGAGCTGAGAACCTTAATGAGCTGGATACTGATCTTCGCTCACTTAGTTCCTTTGGCCTGATTGAGAAGTATGGGGCTGATGAAGCAGCCCGCCTCATGGCACAAAAGGCTGAAGGTAGTCGGGCACTCCGTGCTGATCAGGCCGTTCCTGCCCGTGATCCAATCAACTTTGCCGCTGACACATTGGGTGCTGGTGTAGTTGGTTTTGGTACTACATTGGCTGGTCTTGGTTCACTGGGTCTTGGCCTTGTTAATGACACTGCTGGTGCTGAATCTGCTCAGGCTATCAGCAACTTCACTGACTTCTTTGACACTACCCAGTCTGAGAAACTTCAAGCTGCTAAACGCCCTCTGGAAGCTAAGAACTTCCTCACTGAGCGGGATAACCGTATCCGTCAAGAAGAGGCCATTGCTGAGGGTACATCCCCTATCATTGCTGGCCTTGAGAACATTGGCCGTAACGTCATTGGTTCTGTTGATAACGCTACCGATGATTTCACTACCTTGAGTGATGGGGTAGCTAACGCACTTGGTTCCCTGTTTGCTATTCCTGCTCTCTCTCGTGGTGCCGGTGCTGTCAGTGAATTGGCTGTTCCACTCTCTACCCGCAAGGGCGTTGCTGTAGCAGCTGAGATGGAAGCAGCCCTTGGTTCAAAAGGTGCTGCTACTGTTTTGAACCAATTGGGTAAGCTGACTCCTGGTCGTGTGGCTGCTTCTATCGGTGCAGTTGAGGCAGGCGGTTCTTACCAGCAGATCGTTTCTGATATTGCTGGCCGTAGTCATGAAACTCTCATGGCCGAGTCTCCTATGTATCAAGAGCTTATTGCTCAAGGTATGCCACAAGAAGAAGCACGTAATGCCGTAGCTAACCGTACTGGTTTGCTTGCTGCTGCAATTACAGCCCCTGCTGCTGTAGCTACAGGTGGTCTGGTATCTCGCTTTGAGGGTGCCCCACTTGCTGCGCGTAGTGCTCAACAAGCACTGCGTAACTCTGGTCGTGAGACTGTTGAAGAGGGTCTTCAGGGCGGTATCTCTCAGCTGTCTCAGAACCTGTCTGAACAACAGTTTGCCAATGAGAACCAAGACTTTGCTGAAGGTGTTGGTCGTCAGATTGGTGAGGGTGCCCTTTATGGTTTGGGCATGTCTGCTGCTCTTAATGGTCCTGGTTTGGCAGGTGATGCAGCTACTGCTACTGCTCAGTTTGCTGGCCGTAAAGCAATGGAAGCTGTACGTAAACGTGTTGATAGCATCAACGCAAGCAACGAAGCAGCCTCTCCTGTAGCCACTAATACTGTTCTTCGTGCTGCTCAAGAAGCACAGGCTAACGCTGCTATTGATGAACCTATTCTGCGTGATGCTGTGGAAGCAGCTGATGCTGACGATGCGCAGAAGGCTGACCTGAATGACTACATCACTAACCTGATGAATGCTTCTGCATTCGACCCAGGTGAGGTAGATGCTGCCCTGTCTGGTTCAGTAGCTGGTGCCACTAACCGTGCTGACGCTATTCATAAGCTGGCCAGTGTTATTGCTGGTAGTACAGATGACGCCACTACCGTTAAGGCAGGGCGTGCAGTCTATGACCTGCTGTCTTCGTATGGTGCCATCATCAACGGTGACCAAGGCCAACGTGTTAGCAATTTGGTTCCTGAGGACTCTGAGGCAGGTAAGATTCTGGGTGAGTACAACGGCTTGGTTCAGGCTATTACTCAGACTCCTGCTGTACTGGCTGCACTTGAGGCAGCACACGAGGCATTTGCCAAAAGTCAGGAAGACACTACTCCAGTGACTGAGGAGTCTTTGGCTACACCTGAAGGAATTGAGCGGGTAAACACTGCTATTGACGTGGCTCAATATGCCCCTGAAGTGGGCAATCTTGAGACTAATAAGCAGATCTTGTATCAAGCTGAACAGGGTAAGCTCCAGCTTACCCCTAAGCAAAAAGCAGCATTGGACTCTTCAGTAGCCATCCTTGAGGCAGTTAAAGCTGCTGACTTAGAATCCCAGCGCCTCGGTAATCCTGACCCAGTATCTCTCAATATTCGCTCGGTAGACGGGGAAAAAGGGAAATCTGTTTTGCAGCACACTCAGGGAATCATGTCTGCGTGGAATGCGGGTGATATGGACAGTGCAAGTGTTCGGCTCACTTCGCTCGGCCAATTCGTACAAGGTCTTAGCAATAAGGTTGCAGCCCTTAACACCCACTTTGCTTCTGGAAATCCGCAAGGTAAGGGTGTCACCTACTCTACCTTCAAAGACGGGGTTGAAGTCCCGAGTGCTCGCGGTGTCTTTGTTCAGCCGACGAACCAGAGATCGGTAGATCTTGCACATTCTATCGCCCGCGATGCCAAGATGGTTGGGGACGTGTACAACCGTTTGGTTACTGCTTTTCCCAATCTGAAAGGTAAGCATATTCCTGTTACTCCGCTTGATAGCCAACTCGATAAACCCAGTAGTGAAGTTGTTGCTGCATACAAGAAAAAACCAGCAGTGGTTACCGGGGCTGCTGATACTACTGAGACGACAATTACTCAAACAAGTGCCCCTACCGCTACTGTAGAGCCTACTCCAGAAGCTGTGGAAGTACCGGACGAAGTGTCACAGTCTGTTGAAGATTTAACAGATGTTTCTGATGCCGAGCTGAATGACCGCATCAATGAAATCCTCGACATCCGGCCAAGTCGTCGTACCCCTGAACAGGCGGCTACGTTAGTCACTCTCGATGCTGAAATGAGCAAGCGTGAGGACGATGCGGCTATTCGTGCAGAGGAAGAGGCTGATGCAGCTTCTTTGGATCAGCGAGATAAAGCTGACCGTACTGCTGCACTAGAAGCTACCGAGGTTGTACAGGAAGAGACTGCCCCTACTACTCCTATTGTGGAAGCTACGCCATTTGATCCAGCCAGCATGACTGATGAGGCTCTGGCTGCACGACTGGAAGAGTTGGAACTGTTGCCACCTGCTCGCTTCAATGAAGAAGCTCAAACTGAGCTGGATGGGGTTACAGCTGAGATTGCTAAGCGTGCTGAGACAGTAGAAGAAGCTGAACCAGTGGGTAAAGGTACTGAAGCTGTATTCCCTAACTTGTTTAGTGGCAACTTTGCAGCATCCTTCTCCCTACCTAAAAAGCAGGGAACTCATACCCTTGGTTCAGGGAGTCCTCTTGCTTTGGTTCAAGAGATCCTGGCTAATGGCCCTGCTTTCGTAGCAGCTGTTGGTTCTGTGGCAGGTACTTATACACAGGAAATCGCTAAAGCCTATAAAGACTACCTGGGTGCTGCTCCAGGTATGGTGGATGGTATTAAAGCCTCCTTGGCTCAGTACTTGGAAACCAAGTACAGCAAGGCTAAACCGGTCACCTATGCCGAGATTCTCGCAGGCCAAACAGTTACTGCCTCTACGGGTACTGTCATTGACGGTAAGTACCTGGCGAGCACAGCTCGTGGACGTTTGCTGAACATTGCTCGTGAGGTAGATGGTACTTACGAGTTGGATCAGGAACTTGTAGAGGGTGCTGTGCTGGCTGGGCTCCAGTGGATGCTTGAGGCGAACAACTACGGTGCTTTGATTGATGATGAGGTAGATGCAGCCAAGGTAGCTGGTGTACCTGTTGAGGCTATCACCCCAGACATTCTTGAGCGTCTGAAGCAGGGTATGAGTGTTGTTGAAGCCAAGTCATCTTTGGCTAACAAGATCACCAATTACTGGGGTCTGCGTAACAGTGCTGATGGTTTCATCGGTATGCAGAAAGGTATTACTGAAGCCTTGGCTGCTGAGATCCTGACTAGCTTTGTCCAGAGTGGATTGCTCGTAGAGGATAAGGTTGAGATCTCTTATGTAGAGAATGACGAAGCTACCAAGAAAGACACCATTCGTTTGGTTCCCCAGTCTTTGCCTGAAGATAGCCCTATTCACTCAATGCCTTCTGCCATTGAGCATGCTGTCTTGGTTGAACCAATTGATGTGAATTACGTGGGTAGCTCTGCCAAGGTTCCTGTTGCGCAGACTCAGATGCGTAACCCGCTGGTTAGCAATACTGAGCAGCAGCTTGAGGCAATTGAGAATGAGCAGAGCACTGAATACTTCCTGCACCTACCAATGGTTGCCTTGTATAACGCCTTTGGTAAAGAAGGGTTGATTCGTCACTTTGGTTCCGGTGGCATCAATGTCGCCAATGCCAACGTAAACCATGCCCAGACACTGGAAGGGCGTAACCGTGAGATCGTTGCTTCGTATGATCGCCTGAACCAAATGGTTCAAGAAGTACAGAATGTCTCTGAAGCAGAAGGTACTAATCTGGATAGTACCCCTACCAAGTTCGCCTTCAATATGTCGAAGGTTTCCCGTATGCAGATGCTTGGTCGGTTCAACCCACAAGCCAGCAAACTGGTACGTGAGGCGATGATGCCTACCCAATCAACACTGGATCTGACTGACGAGAATGGTAAAGACGCTCGTGCATTTACCCTTGGTATGGCACAGGCTCTTGGTGTGAAGGTTCATAAAAAGACCTACCAAGCAATTCAGAAAGACCTTGCTGAACGTATCGAGAAGATGATGCCCTCTATTGAGGACATGGGTAACTTCTTGCTTGGCGCTGATCTACAAGACCCATTGAACCAAAAGTACGGTATCACTGAGGCTGTTAGTCAGCGTCTGGAGCAGAGCTTTAAGGCCATTGGGGAGAAGTCTTCTTACGTTGGTGTACTGGCCTTGGTTGAGTACTCTCGCTTCCTAAAAGCAAAAGAAGAAGGTACAGAAGGTAGTTTTAATACCCCTCTGTACCTTGAAGCAGACGGCATTACCAATGGCCCAATCAACGCAATGGTTATCCTCACTGCTGGTGGTTTTACGGCTAAGTGGGTAGACATGGTAGCGAAGGGTGGCCTGTTCTTTAACATGCCCGGTATGACTGCTAACCAGCAGTATTCTGAGCGTAACGCCGATGACCTTTACCAAGAGACCACTAATGAGCTGAAGTCTCGCTTGTCTGAGCTGAAGCAGTCTTTGATTGGTGAGGGCGCTGTACTTGGTCAGCATTTCAATCAGTTTGAAACACTGATGGATTTCTTGCTGCCTGATGTATCGCTGGATGCTTCGGGCAATCTGATCATTACTCGTGGTGCCACCAAGAATCCACTGACCATTACTGTCTATGGCTCCGGTGGGGCAGGCATTGCAGCCAAGCTTACTTCGGCTATGACTGATGCTCTTTACGAGATCATGACTACTGCTAACGAAGCCCTCATTGCTAACCCTGATTTGACTATGGGGCAGGCTATGTTCGGTACTGATCTGTCTGTAGAAGCTGCCCAAGCTAAGTTGACTAAGTTTGGTGCTGCGCTTAACAGCCTGATCCAAACCGAGATGGTACTGACCCGTAAGGGACACAAACTGTTCCCTAAACGTACCGGTCGTAAAGGTAATTTAGACCTGAAGACCTTTACCCTAAACCCAACTGAAATCAATAACTTGCGTAGCTCTGTGAAGATTATGTTTGTCGGCCCAATGTCGGGTGCCATCTATGAAACCCTTGGTTCAGGTTTGTTCGCTAGTACCGATGTGATCCAGAAGAGTACCCAGCTTCAGTCGATCATGATGTCCCACTACTTCAAGGGTGAAGTAGAGAAAGCCATTGCAGCCCGTAAAGAAGCTGACCCTCAGTATGTGGAAAGTGACTTCCTGACTAATGCTGAGCTGGATGGTATCTACAAAGCGATGCTTGAGAAGTTCCCTAACGTGAAGACCCCTACTCAGGAGTATTTCATCGCCGGTGCTTCCTCGACCGAGGTTAATGCTAAGCCCTTTGGTTCAGCTGCAAACGGTAAGTTTGCTACCCCTGGTTTTGTGTATGGCCCTGCTAATGCCGGTGTATCGGGTATCCCATACATCAACATTGGTACTGGTGATGGGCAGATGATGCAGTCCATTGCAGCTAACGAGGATTACGTTAAAGGCACCTTGAAGGTCTTTGACGGTATGAACATGCCGTTGGATAAGATTGATGAAGGTAGTGTTCAAGCTAACCAAGCAGTCTTTGATAGCTGGATGGGTAACCCCATGCAGGCATTGAATACCAGTTATGAAGCTTTCCTTGAACAAGCTGACTTCGGGAACATGACTAAAGAAGCTATCGCTGAGGTAGTCAAAGCTATTGATCCATTTGGTGAATTGGGGATCTCTTCTGTAGACGATATTCACACCTACGCGATTAATCTGGGTAACCGGTTTGGTCACATTTCTAAGCAGATCGAAGCACGTCATGCTGCAATTGCTGCTGTGGATGTGTCTGTTGATCAGATGGCTGCTGCTGTTAGCCCTTATCAGAATGAGGGTACTGTTGAGCTGGTTGGTGATGACAGCCTAAGCATCGAGAACCAATTGAATAAGCTGTACAGCGATAAGATGAAAGAGATCGCTGAAGCACAGCCTAGTGCCCAGATTAGCCAAGGTGTTAAGGAAGTTGGTGATGCTCACCCTACCGGCGTAACTGTCATTAAGAGTGGGCAGTTGGCCACGTTGGCAAGCAAGCTCAATCTGCCTAAGAACCAACAGGCAGTAATGGATGAAATCGTACATTCCCTTGCTGCGGATGGTTTCACTATCGTCATGGGTGACCAAGAGCAGGTAGCTAATTACAACACCGAGATGGGTAAAGAAGATCACTCTGCTAACGGAATAGATGGTGCTGTTAAGGGCTACACCAATATTGGTGAGTCCACTATCTACCTACTGAATCCATCCTCTGAAACCTTGGTTCATGAGTTGATTCATGCTGCTACCTTCACTGGCGTACTTGATGTGTACAACGGTAAAGGCTCTCGCCAAGTGGGTATGGCTGTTCGCAGCATCGAAGAGATGATGATGGAGTTCTTGGATACCGACTTCGGTAACCTTGGGCTTACTCAGTCCGCTTACCAGAACGCTGTGAATGCTATTTCAGGTAACTGGAATAAAGGCACCCCAGACGGTAAAGCTGCTGCTGTGAACGAGTTCATGGCCTGGACCTTGAGTAACTACGCCCTTCAGCGTTTGGCTAAGCAAACCAAGGTAAGCAAAGCCATCCCCTTGGGTCGTCGTCTGATTGATGCTATCCGTGGAATGTTTGGCATCCGAACCAAGGTAGGCACTGATGTATTCAGTAACCTGCTGTTTAACTCTGCTGTGGTGATGCATCGTCAGCCTAATAAATCCACTCGCCAAGCTGCTGCTGTTCTGTTCCAGAACAACATCTTTGGTAATAACGAGCGTGTGGCTCAGGTGGGTAAAGTCTTTGCTGAGACTGTTGGTCGGTATCTGAACACCCCTATTCAGGATGGTGTAGCCGCCCCAAGTAATGTGGTATCTGGTGCAATCATCAATGCCGAGAACATCGCTCAAGCTACTGTAAATAGTGGCTTTAGCATGACCCCACAGGAAGTGGATACCTTTAAAAGCATCGTTGTTGCTCTTGCCACTGAGGCTCAGATTGATCCTAACGCATTGGCTGGGGCGGCTAAGTTGTACGCCCACTTTGCCAAGACCGTTGAGGTAGAGGACTTCATGGTAAATCGTGAGGGCAATGATCCTAACGACCGTGCCCAAGCTGTTAAGAAGTATGAGGCACTCTTGGGTCAGGGCTTGGTATCGGTAGACTTTAAGGGGCGCTCTTCGCTGATGCCCACCTTCTTGGCACTGGCTACTGTGAACGATGAGTTCCGCAGTGTCCTGAATAAGATGTCCCTGCCTAAAGGAACCAAGAAAGGCGATGGTACTTTTGACACCATGCTTGAGAATGCTGGTGTGGGGGCTATGGATTCGCTGTCTGCACGTATGTCTGGTATCGCTAAAGCACCTAACGTCAAAGAGGCTATCGACAGCCTGAATGACCGTATCTCTGACTTGGTTCAACAGCGCGAAACCACCATTGACCAGATGGCGTCTAAAGCTGGTGGTGTGATTGATCGCTCTAACGACTACGTTGTGAATGGTCTTTCTAAGCTGAGCAATGCACTTATTGAAAATGGCCGAGCTGTTGCTAACAGCTCGTCCAATAAGTACAAGAAAGGGCTGGCTCAACTGGGTACTGTTGTTGGGGGCATGATCAACGAACAAGCTGGTGAAGTAGTCTCCCGTGATGTTATCTCGTGGGCTAACGAGAAAGGTATGTGGGAACCACTGCATACCTTGATCAACGATATCGTTGGGCGTACTACCTCCAATGCCAATATCTACGACATGATCAAGACTGTGCGGTCTATGGTTGCTCAGACTCGTCAGCAGTTCCGTGAGCATTTGCCTGAATTGATTCAGAGCAAGTTCACTCGTGTACTGACTGAAGCTGAGTGGACCTCCCTGCATACTTCGATGGGTAAAACAGATCTAGCTGTTTTGCGTAGCAGCTTCTCTGATGCTGCTATCTTCGGCATGCTGACTGATTCCACCAAACTACAGGCTGCTATTGCTTCCAATGAAGCAACGCTAACCCAGCTGGACAGTGCCACTTTTGCTGAGGTACAGACCAAAGCTAAGCAGTTGGCTAAGTTCATGCTGACCGGTGTGCCTGGTGTGAATCTGCTGCGTAATGCTACCGCTGTAGCTAACCTCTTTGGTTCAGCGAAGCCTGCTGGTGCAGTTGCCAAGACTGACTCTTACATCGCTAAGCTTGATCAGCTGATTACCATGTATGCCCTGGAACAGCTGAGCCAAACGGATAAGACTGTTCTGCTTGATATGGCCAGAAACCAAAAAGCAGGTATGTCTTTTACCCTGTCTTACTTGGTAGGGCAGCGTGCTGATGAGATGCGTAAAGCACAGACTGGTGTGGCTAAAAATAACCACTACAAGGGCTATATCCCAAGCGAAGGTAATACTGGCGTATCGCTCATCGTCGCTGATGATCGTGAGTTCAGTAAGTTGGCTCGTAAGAGCTATAAGCGTGTGGGTAAATACACCGGTAATGGTATTGAGATTGCTAGCCCTAAGAGCTATTACCTCTCTCCTGCACAAGCTCGTTCGACCTTTGAGCAAGGCATCATGCAGAACGTGCGTCAGAGTGCTGCTGGGGTAGACAGTGTTACTGGGTACTCGATGGCACCAACAGCTGGCCGTATTACTGATCCGGAGATGGTGAAGAAGCTGGCTTCAGTGCATAAGCGTTCGCGTAAAGCGACTGAAACCCTACTGCCAATCTTCGATGAGAACGGTGAGATCGTAGCTTTCGAGCGTAGCCTTGATCCTGCCATGACTAAGCTGTCCGCCAATGACAGCAACCTCTCTAAGATGATTGGTGTATGGCGTGGTCGTCAGGTTGAGGAAGAGTCTTCCCAGATCTATAACCGCACACTCATTGATAACCTGAAAGCGATGTACGACAAGGACATGGCTGCTCGCCCAGACAAACAACGCGAGTACGTGAACCTAAGTGACACTGCTTCGCTTGATCCTGTATTGCGTGACGCAGTTAATCTGTTTAATCCAGACACTCTGGCCCACATTGAGAAGGTGTTTGGGCAAGACTTCTATGTCCGTAAAGACATGCTGAATGACGCTCTGGGCTACCGTGCTGCATCTATTGGTGATGCCTGGACCGGTACTAGTCGCTGGTCTCCTGAGACACAAAAGAAGGTGGCTGACATTGCTATCAGCGTGTTTGGTAATGACGCATACAAGACAATGGTGAATGCTGAGAAGACTGTTCAACAGATTGTTGCCGATGCTCGCGTACTGATCGTAGTTAAGTCAGTAGTAGTACCAGTGGCTAACCTGATGTCCAACGTCTTCCAGTTGATCGCACGAGGTGTGCCTATTAGCTCTATTGGTTCAGCTATGCCTAAGAAACTGGCTGAAGTGAATGAGTACACCAAGAGCCGTATTCGTGAGATTGAGGCTGAAGCTGAGTTGCGTGCTGCCACTGATCCTCGTGTGGTAACTCGTCTCAAGGTGGAGCTGAAAGCAATCACTGATAGCCACCGTCGTATGAGCATCTGGCCATTGATTGAAGCAGGCGAGTTCAGTGCTATCTCTGATGCTAACTTGACCCGTAGTGAGGTATTGCTGACCTCTGGTCGTCTTCAGCCGTACATTGAACAGAAGCTGAGTCTGTTGCCTAAGCCTTTGGAAACACTGGGTAAATACGCAATGATCACTAAAGACACTGCGTTGTTCCAGGGTCTTCAGAAGACTGTTGAGTATGGTGACTTCTTGGCTAAAGCCATTCTGTTTGATGACCTGACCAAACGTCAGAAGAAGACACCTAAGCAGGCATTGGCTCGTGTTACTGAAGAGTTTGTGAACTATGACCGTCTACCGGGTCGCTTCCGTGGTTCGATGGAGAACATCGGTATGTTGTGGTTCTACAACTTCAAGATCCGGTCCACTAAGGTTGCCTTGTCCATGATCAGGAATAACCCAGTACACGCCTTGCTGGCTACTGTGGCTCCTGCTCCTGAGTTCTTTGGCAGTGTCGGGTTGCCTACTGAGGACAACATGTTCAGTAAGCTAGCTGATGGCACACTGGACTACTCAATTGGTCCTGGTCAGGGGTTGAATAGCATCATGCTTAACCCTTGGTTGAATGTGACCCAGTAAATAAAAAAGCCCCCATTAAGGGGGCTTTTTGTCATCTGGTGGTTCTACATCATCACCACCGAACAGTAGCTTTAACGCAAGCCCAATAACGATTACCACTGCTATTGCGGGGGCTGCTGCGATAATGGCTGCTGTCATGGAACCAATAGCAGCCAATATCAGGAACCCGCAGAGCAGGATTCCGTTTTTGCGCATCAGCTATTTGTTGGACGTTTGAGATTGGCAAACAGCGAACGAGGACGAGCTTCTTCAACAACCTCGGCCACCACTTGCTCAGCCTCTTCTTCTTCTACTGCTGGTGCAGGCTCACAAGCCTCTTCTGCCCCAACAGGAGCAGAAAGAACCTCTGGTTCAGGTTCAACCACAGGCTCTTCTGCGGCTGCTTGAAGCTGTGCTTGAGCTTCTGCCAGTGCGTCAGCTTCGATCTGGGCCTTGGTACGACGAGGACGCCGCTGAGGTTTGCTACCATCCGAGGACCGGCTGTTACCTTCCTCAATTGGTTCCTCATTGATCATGACAGTAGCACCGTCTTCATTGATATCAACGCTGAACTGATTGGAGTCATCCAGGCCCAGAACATCTTTGATGTACTGCAACACAACTTGGGACAGTTCAGTTTGATTGATCGTGATTTGCATGATTAGTCCTTTGCGTAAAGACGCATTAAATTCTGGAATAGCGGGGTAGTTACCCCAGCATGAATGGCACCCACAGCATCTGCCGTGTGCTCATTGTCATTAATGAGCCGACCACTTTTCTCTTTCAGCCAATTAGCTTCAGGGTAGAAACCATACGCACTGTCGATCATTTCTCGCTTAGTAGCCTTCTTGTTACCAGACAGGGATTTCTTAACCTCTGACGCAGTAACCTCAATGATCTGGATACCCTGTGCTCTTAGCGAACCAAGGATGCCTATGACAATGCCGTAAGACTTCATCCCGTTAGCGCTCTGGGAACCAACAGGACACTCTACGAAGATGACCTTGCAACGCTTGGCTACTTCAAATGCTTTAGTCGCAAGGTCTTCCGCCCGTTGCAGATCATCACTATTGGTTCTGATCTGCTTAGCCTTACCCTTTTCTGTGATAGCAATGCTAAGGGTTAAGTCATCGAGAACCCCTGTTACCAGATCCAAATTACCCTCAGCGAAACCCCAGTGGGTCAGGCTTGGGTCAAAACCAGCAACAGGAATCTTCATGGCTTACTTCTTAGAGAAGAGGCTTTTACGCTCGGTAGGGGCACTGGCAGCAGCACCTGCTTTAGGTGGAGTACCAACCTTGCCTGCTTGACCATCTTTGATCTTGCGGACATCACGGTCTTTGCCCTTGTTGATTTCCAGCCACTTGTCCCAGAACTTGGCTTCGTCAGCACCAGCACGGGCTTCAACAACAGTCAGCTTGGTCTCGGTATGGAAGACCTTGTTGATGACGTTACGCTCAACGACTTCAGCAGTAGGGACGTATTCGTCACCTTGCTTCTCGTTCTTGTTTTGCAGCTCACGCAGGATGCCCAGCGAGATTTCACCACCGATCAAATCGGTGAGCATATCAACAGCCTTTGGCTGTTCTTTTTTGGCATCGAAGTCATAGACGTTAATGACTTTTTCTTCGGTGTCTTGCTCAGCCAATGGCTTGTTGGTGACCATCAAGCAGATGTCATCAATGATGGTAAAACCAGGCAGCGGTACTTTTTTGGTCTTGTCGTCCTTGTTCAGGAAGAAGTTCTCACCTTTTTTATTGGTGATGTAGACCGTTTCCTTGTACTCGACACCACCAGGAAGCAGAACGATCAGGCTGACGTTGTGAGCACCCCCGGAAGATTGACCGGCATAGGCCGCTTTGATCTTGCCGGTGTAGATGTCTGATTCAACAGCTTTGAACCCACCACCACCAGCACGGTCTTGGGATTCTTCAAGGCCATTGTTGTTCAGATTAGCGAATAGCTTACTCATGGTTTTCTCTCTTTCATTAAGTGGGGGTATGGCACGCTACGTTGGCTTACTTGCCGTTGTAGTATTCATGCAGGTGGTCGAGTAACAACTGAGCGTCGTTATCCATATACGTCTGATCACGAGTAAACATGCCCATAGGGGAACGAATACGCTCACCTGTGGTTGTCTTAGTGGGACGGGTCTGGAACACGTGTTTATAGCCCAGCTCGCGGTCTTCTTCAGTAATGTTCAGGAGGTTTGAAGAGTACTTCTCCAACTCCTTAATGCTTACTTTCTTAGCCGCCACAACGGTAGTGAAATCCTTAATGTTCAACATAGGTCGTTAGGCTATGCCCGGATAGTTAATCCAGCTGCATGTCACCATGCAGAGCAGACTATATCTTCATCCCAGTAGGATGCTTCCCATTTCGAGCCACTTGGCCCTACGCTTTTCAGCTAGTCGTTGAACGTTCAAATTGGTTTGTCGATCCCGTGATTTGGGTGAAAACCATACTGATCTAAGACGGCATTGCGGTCTGCAATGGCATCTTCAATCGAGTAATGAGATTTTAGGTGTACTCGTTTACCCTCAAATGTTACCTCAGCCATGAACTTCTTCTTGGAATTCTGCTTATTAATCCAGATTCCGGTGTGACCAGTTGAGTTGTCTGATCTCTTAGATTGGTTCCTGTTATTCACTGCCTGCGTCACATCAGTCAAATTCAGCAGTTTATTGTTCTGCTCGTTATGATCATTGTGATCGAGAAAACCAGTAGGCCATACCCCGTGGTGCAGCCTCCAAATGATGTGGTGTTCTGGGTATAAAAACCCATTCAACCTGATCACACGGTGCCCATGTGGGGATATAGAACCTGCCCTAGAGCCTACTACTACTTTTCTCGCGTTACCTTTTGCAATCCAAGTTAGTTCCCCACTAAGGGGGTCATAACTTAAACGCTCTGACAGTTCTTGCTGAGTTACATCATGTTTTCTCATATTTGCTTCGCTGCTGATTGTCTGAAATATGATGGTACACCACTATCAGAGTTCCCAGCAATTAGAGAAGTTATCCTATGCTGCTTACGCAGCCAGGGCGCTAATTACTAACGCTTCCACGCCGTTATTCTTCAGGGCACCCTTGATTGGAACAAAGGTCTTCATTTCCCCTGCTTTCTCATCAAGCTCGTCTTTGACGTGAGCAATGATGATCACAGACTTCCCGAAGGTTGGTACATGACTCTGCATGATTCGTTTAAAGAACTGTGCATAGTCAGACCACCCTTGCATGGTGTTCGATGAACCAAGTACATACTGGGTTTCGAACATGTCCATGAGGAAGGTCATACTGTCAACGATCATTCCCTCAACCGAAGGATCTTCTTCGGTTGCGTAGATAAATGCTTCTTCTACCTGAAATGGGTCGGTGATGTTAAAGCGTTGGAACTTGTTCTGGAAAGGCAGGCGTTTACCTGCCTCAGTACCTAGATACATCCAGTTCTGCTGATTGCGGATATTCCGCAAGCTTGCTGACTTACCAGCAGTAGACAAGCCAACAATCAGAACCAGTTGATCCAAGGAGATCTCACTTACATCTTCATCACTCATTTGGTTCTCCCGCTTGATGACTAGCCAAGAAACAAGATCTTGGTTAATCAGGGTTACTGGATCTTGGTATACCGTTTAGCAACGGAGGTCAGGATTGTAGTATCAATCTCAGACTCACCAAGGGGGTTGTTTAGCTTTTTGTTGAACGCATGCACTTGCTTGCTCACGTCCATCAGATCCATGCCGTTATCCACAAGGGCGAAGGCATACTTGATCATCTGGTTGTTACGGTTGCCTGAGGCAATACGTTGAGCAAACCAACGCTCAAGATTATCCAAGGACTGAACAGCAGAGAAACCCTGCTTAAACTGCTCATTCTTGGATGTTTTAGGGATGAATCCCAGAATATCCAGCAGCTCACCTTCAAGGTTGTAGTGGTAACTCCCATCAAAGGACTCCCACTTCTTAGCCCTTTGGTTCGCAGACTCATCAGTCTTGAACGGTAGCCAAGCCATTACGTTGTCCATGAACTCCTTGTAATCAGCTATGTCCAGCTCAAGGGTGTAGTTCATAGGGATAATCAGCCTGAACCGATTCTCCTCATCGGTATGGCGTTTGGTGGTGTAGGTAAGGAACTTGTATTCCTTCAACAGCTCATGGACCGTATCAAGGCGAACATCCCCATCACAGTCGAGGGCAATCATGTTGAAGCCCACAAGCACGTTTTCTTCAGCACGGTGACCACCCTTGAATTGGTGGTTGGCCCAGTGCATACCACTCTCTTGGGTCAGCATGTGCAGCTGATCGAATGGCACCAGCTCTGCGAGATAGTTGTAAGCCCAATGATCGCTATATGAGACAAGCATCTCATCAAGATTGGTCTCCTCAAGAGTTTCCCCCTTGAAGAACTCAATACCATCCACGAAGGACTTCTTGATAACGATATGCTTCTTGTAGCCCCAGGCTGTGGCCAAGGTCATCATTTCGTTACGGGCCGCATTACCAGACTTGTAGAATGGCAATGCTTCCAACAAATCAGCATGGGTAACTTCACCATCCACAGCTGCGATGTACTTAGCCAGTTTGACGTAAGCCTTCTCACGGGTAAGGATGGACTGGAACGCTTTACCAGACTCTTCCACAAGCAGGATTGCTTGCTTCAGATGGCTCATCTCAATCTCAATTGACTGATCAATGAAGGCCAATGTACCGGCCAGTTTGAGTGCCTTGAAGTAGCGGTGCTCCAGTTCTGCCTTACGAATCTCTTCGTGATCGGCATATGTTTGGGACAGCTTTTCACACTCGATTTTGTAGGTAAGAAGCTCAATACCCACATCATCATCTACCACTACTTTCCAGCCATAAATGGATGGATCAGCCAGCTGGTGGAAGTGGTTTGCCCACTTGTTAATGATGGATGAGTTAGACGGACTAACTAGCCGTGTGTATATCTCAGCCGGGGTCAGCGTGTTGTGGGATTTTTCAGTGATCATTCCCCAACCAAACAGACAACGCCGAGCGTAACCGGTATCCAGAAAATCGTAGAAACGATCCTCAGTCTGCCCACCATCTAGCAATTTAGAGGGCGTACCGAACATGAGCAGGTTGGTTGGTGTTTTACCATCCATCTCCTCATTTCGTTGGTTCTCGGCTGTGTTCTTGGTCAGCTTTTGCTTAACCAAACCCTGGTCATACAGCTCCAAGTACATATTGAGAAGTTCGGTAGAACCATCAAGATTGGAACCAATTTCGTCAATTTGTAGGTTGATCGAACCACAGTTGGCCATTACCAGTTTATGACGAAGCTGTTTAACAGCAGGCCCAGTACCGGAGTCGAACGTGAAAGGGATAGCCCCAGCACGGCGAAACTCGGTCTCAGCCTTTTCAAATTCGTCTTGCTGATCAGTGCCATTACGGGCTGCACGGTCATTGGCAATGTCCCAAAGATGCTTTTCAGCAACAACGGGAAAAGTGTCTTCCATGAAACGCTTCTTAAATCCTGCAAGCAGTTCATTTTCAACGATAGCTACTGAGTGCCCTTTGCCATAGCCAGAAGTGGCTAAGGCTAGGGCGTAAATATTGACCGGGATTTCACCACGATCTTTGGTGACGATCAGTGCTCGTTGACTACTTGCCATTTTGGCAAGGAAATACGCCACCTCCACACGAAAGAAACCACGATCAGTATTTTGTGTCTTTGCGCAAAGCACATCGACAATCTCTTCAATAGCCGGATGATGAGTTATCCCTACGAGATCTATCATGGAAGTAGCCCCATCATTTTATTAGTGCGAGCAAAATTACCAAAATACTCTACGGCGGCTGCATCGTAAGCCGCAGCTGCTTCTTGGGGTGTATCAAAAGTACCAAGATGTTTTGGAGCACCTTTGCTTAGTATTCTTGCAGTGAACTTTTTACGAAACATACGTACTCCTTTAAATCCTGAAATACGATCTGAATGCCCAGAAGAATTACCTGAGTTTTGGGAATCTGTGGCTAATCTCAGATTGCTAAAAGCGTTATTGCTGCGGCAAGTATCTTCATGATCTATTCGAGCAGTCGGCCAAATTTTGTGTATGTAAAACCATGCCAAAACATGGGCGTAGTATCTTTTACCCAGCAGACGGATACTTATGTATCCATGGCTAGTTAAACTACCAGCCACAGCCCCTATTTTTATTCGCCTAGCTGAACTGACAAGCCAAGTAAATTCTCCTGTACTCTCATCATATTTTAAGTTTTCTAACAGGGACTCGTGGCTGATTTTATCCAAAGTTGTATTTATCCTTTTGTTTACATAGGTCAAAAGCGTCGCAGTATCCACACCGTTTAGGTGTACCAGGGATTGTGATAACAACCCCCTTACTACCTTTCTCTACCTGAAAGGCTTTAGCTTCAGCCAAAGAATCAAAGTTTTTGGTAGAGCGCCCAGCAGTCTTGGTGGGGTCGGCATAGTACTTGTAGCTTGGGGTACTCAGCCACAGCTCTTCATCAGTACACTCAGGGATTTCATGCTCAGGGGCATTGATGTACTTACTCACTTGGTTCAGCTTGTTGATGACCCAGTTTTCGGTATCAGTGATGTCAAGCAAAGGAATGTCCTTCGACTCAACACGTTTCTGAGGATACTTAGGATTCTGTCTGGCAGAGGCACCAGACCAATCAGTAAAGATGTAGTTGATTCGGATAAAGTCCTCAGTGATCTTATCCGGGTTGAGCCAACGGTAGATGCTGCCTTGCAAGGCATGCTCATCGTCACGACCACCGTACACCCAGGTGTAAGCAGAGGTGCTTTTCTGGTCCTGTACGATGCCCTCTGTGACCATATCGAACTTACCGCCAACGGTGTAACCGTTGATTTTGCGTAGAGCACGCTGTTCGATGTAGACCAGGATAGGGTCTTTAAACGCTTTGGCTTCTTCATCGGTTGGGTTGATGAGTACCCGCTTAATCACTTCAGCCGGGTAACCAAGCTTTTGCAGATTACGCTGATAACCCTTAACCCATGATTTCTCAATGGAGTCATGCAGGGAGTTACCCATTGCACGAGGGATGTAGTCAGCTACGTCTGAGGTACGCATCTCTGGTGGTACACGACGAGGCAGCACGATTTGCCGGATAGGCTTCATCAGCGTGGTGGCAGAGATGTAATTCTCTTCACTGCTGTAATCGTAATCGTCATGAACCAACCAGACTGCTAGGGATAACGAGATCCCTGAGTTATTGGAGATCTTCATACGTCATCCTTCACTGGTGTTCCAGTGGATATGCGGTATTTAACAACGTCCATATCTACAAATAAGTGCCGCCACATTTGTTCAGATAGCTGCTGCATTAGGTAGGTCTTTCCTCCCCTGGTCACAGCATCTACGTACACTTCTGGGCCAACAGGCACAGAAAGCCCGTCATGTGTAATCCAGTCATCAGTAACAGGCTGAGCAGCCTCTTGTTGATACTGACGTAAGCTGGCTTGGGCGTAATGCACACGCTTTTCAGCGTCATACATAGCCTTCTGTCCTGCCTTACCATTGCCCATACGGGCAGCAGCAGTACGCCAGATAGCCTTGAACTCACACCCCTCATCGAAGGTCATGCCAAGTGCTCGGATGATGTCTTCGCATTCAGCCTGATAGGCTGGCTGCTCAGTACGTTGGGGATGGTCCACCTTGACCAAGTAATAGTTGACTAGCCCTCCTGTGAGGGCTGTCTTTTCCATTACTGCACCGTTGGGGCAGGTACGTTAAGGAACTCTTTTGGTTCCATGAGGCCCAGATTGTTGATGGTCACAATCTGAACGTCTACCACGTTCATCGCCACACCTTGAGTGCGGCTATGCAGTTGCATTTGCAGCCCTTGCTGAGCACGGCCAAGGTCTTTGGTGGTGATCAGAGGAACCTCAGTGGTGATGATGGTATTCAGGCTGGTAGTGCCAACACCCTGATCTTCTTTACCTTCCTCAAAGAAGGTGACGGTGCCGTAGACAAGGTGGTAGTGCAGCTTTTGTTCAGTAGACATGCTTTTCTCCAGAGAATAGGGGGCCACCAACAGTGGATAAACCCCACACCAACAAATCAGAGTGATTCAACGTGCTCTTGGATCAGACCACGTATTTCTTCTTCAGAAGCCCCGTTAGGGATTTCCATTTCATCCTTCCAGCTAGGCCAGAAGATGGACAACTCACCACCTAAACCTACATCGGGGTGGCGAATATCAGGGTGATCCTGCCATTGCACAGCCTTCACCAGATGCTCATTCGTGAACATCATTACGTCGATGTCATCACGAATCATGGAGTATTGCGCATCATGGATGTGGGCACATGGTCGTATGGACAGGCGGTGTTTAGAGGCACGTACCTTAGCCCGGAACTCGTTACTAGCTCGTGAGTTCAGTAGGCACCAGCTTTGCCCAAGGGCATTACCGGCAGTACGTCCTTCTGCTGACGCAGCAAACGGGGTTTTACTGTTGTTCAGGATGACCTGTTTCAGCAGTGGGGTGCGTACACGGAGGCCGAATGCTACCGTCACGTAGCCGTCTTTGCTAGCCTGCTCAAGCTTATCGTTGATCCACTTATCACTCTCTGCATAGAGTTCGTGATAGCGGGTTTCGATAGCTTGTGCTTTCTCTTTGGTCCAACCAAGGTTTCTCATCAAGGTGATGTATGTCCCTTGATAAGTAAGGGCGAAAGTTGGGGCCTTGGACTCATCACGAAGATCAGGAAACTTCTTCTTGATTGAGTTAATGGACTCTACGGTATTCACGATCCCGGTCATCTGATCAGGAAAATAGCTGAATGCGCGTAGGCAATGGCCATCGTAGCCGGCAGTTTTACCTGATTTTTTAATTGAAAAATTGGCCCCTATTGGGATTTCAATTGTTGATTTTGCTAAGGTTTCGTAGTGCTGCATTACGTCGGGCCTCCCGCATAGCTTCAGTCCATTTATTGTGAATACCTAGCCGTTTAGCTGTATCGCGCAACATTTTAGAAAGAGTTTCGGGAGCGCGCCCAATTTCTATAGCTAATTCAGGAACTGGTTTACCTGCTAAGACAGCCGCAAGATGATTTTCTTTTTCATCAGCTGACATATAGCCGGGGCGTAATCCAGTTCTAAAAGCGTGCTCAATGTTTTCAACTGCTGAGCACCACTCTAAGTTACTAACATGATTGTTAGTTTTCACCCCGTCCTTATGATTTACTTGCGGATATTCATAAGGATTTGGTATGTAATGCAGTGCTACTAATCTGTGTACTGCAAATATCTTGTGACCTCCTCTCCCATCCGCTAACCCAACAACTAAGTAACCGTTGTTGTGTTTTATTGGGGCCAGAAGAGTGTTATTAGCTAGATTGATTACCCCACCAGAAACACTGATTTTGTATCTGTTTTCATAACGCGCAATAGGCATCATAGAATGCACCCCCAGTATAGGTTTTACCGTCGTGGATGATTGTAGCATCATCACGGATATGATGGTCAACCCCATTTATGGTGAGGGTATAAATTACTACGCCGGTGTAAACCTTCAGCTTATTGCTGTCCTTTGTGGTCAGAGCACTGATTCGATCCTCCAGTGATGCAAAGTCCAGCCCAACAAACAACCAGCCTGGTGGTGCCTGGAAACAGGACTTGAGTAACTTGCCATAGATGCCCTTAACAGGCATGTTCTGTAGGTTGATCTTGCTGGAACTGAGCCGACCAGAGACTGTGCCACCAAGGTTGAAGTTACCAAACAAGTAGTGCCAACCATCTGGCCCCATAGGTGCATTCACCATTGGTTCAATGAAGCTGGTGATCACTTTGTTTACTAACTTAAAGTCCACCAAAGCAGCCAGCAGTTCTTTCACTACTGGATCAGCAGTATGAAACTGAAGTGCCTTGAGGGTGTCTCCGTCAGTGGATGGTTGTTTGCTTTTAGTAAGCCCTAAAATAGGCAGACCCAAGCGGTTAAACAGTAGATCCTGAAGTTGGTCGTTTGAGTTGGGATTGAAGACTTCCTTGGCATCTGCCATAGACACACGTTTCTTCACGAGTGTCGTGTTCTTCATGTGTACCCATGCTTCATTCATCTCATGGGTATACTTCTCAATAACAGGAGATTTGCGGATCTTAGTTAAAGCTGCTGCCTCGTCAGCAAGCAGAATAGCCTTAACCTCCATTACCCTCTTATGGTTCAGTGGCATGCCTGTTAGTTGCATCTCAACGATGTCTACACAGGTAGGCTTAAACAGGGTGTCATAAATCTCTAGTTGCTGGTCTCGTACCATAACGGGATAGTTCTTTTCCCGTACATGCCATGTGCTGAGACTGTCTACCAAGTTGTACTGAAGCAGGCGCTCCAAAGGGATCTTGGTAATATCCTTGATCTCTTCCTCTGCATAATTACCTGCAAATTCCTGAGCTTGGTCTTTAAGCCCTAACTTGTTGCCAGCACAAGAGTTAGTGGCTAAGTAACTGATTTGCTTAGTGCAATCGAAGTTACTCATCATCACATCCAATCCATGAAGTAGTCCCTCAGTATCAAGAAGGTCTTTCATATACAGCTGGTAAATCAGGATGTAGATGTCAAAGCAGGCATTGTGGTAGATGGCTTTTTGGGCGTATTTATCAAAGAACTCCCGCAATAAAGCACGGACTTCATGATTTACCATATTGGTTCCAAAGGGTGCTTTAGTAGCACCAGGAATCTCTTCATAGTCCACAGCGAAGGCAATGCCTTCATTCTTGTTCCATGCAAAAGAGATTGAACCAATACCGGCGTCATAGTGCTTTAGCCCAAACGCCTCAATGTCAATTGTGAGAGGACAGTTCATGTCGAGAAGCTTGTCCAACCACACCTTAATATCTTGGGTAGTTACCGGGTATTCGGCAAAGTGAATAATGTCTGCACCTGGGTCGGTGTAGTTATTCTGGTGCAGGGATATGACAGTCTCCATGCCCTGTTTAATCTTTGCCCCAATCTTCACAGGGTCATAGAACATAGCCCGGTAGTTGGGAACGTAAACAACTTTGAAATCTCCATACCCAGAGTCCAATGCATAACCTAAATGGGCTTCTGCTTTGGCCACTCCAGCAAGTTCCTTGAAGTAGTCAGCATCAGCAACCACAACAATCTCTGCTTTAGCTGTTCTCAGTACGTCGGTAAGTACCTCTTTGCAGTACTGACGTATTTCAGAAACTGGAGTCTTCTTCTTGGTTTGGCTGTAAGACAGCCCTACGACGAGTACCTCATTGGGGTCTATGTTGAAGGGGGTAATGTAGGTCTTTGCAATATCATCCTTACGGATTGTTGGAACCAAGAAGGTGATTGGATAGCCGTCCAATTCTTCTTCAGAGAAGACTAAGTAATTCATAGGAATGGCCCTTAATAAAGCAGCCTAGTGGCTGAGTAGAACTCAATTTTGGGCAGTATCTTTTCGTACTGCCTCTTAAACATTTCATCCTTGGGTGCCCAGAAACCTTGGGCATATACCCGAGGGACTGACGCCAGGGCGGGAACCAAAGGGATAAGACACTCAGGCAGTGTGTCTCGTATTTCCTGAGTCGTCCCGCAGTGGAATAGCAATCTAGTAAGCATCTGCTCAATAGTCGCTTTGTCTAGCAAGACGCTATCCATGTCTTTGAGGTATGCATCCCCTTGGTTCCATAGCTGGAAGGTTAAAGAGGGCAGTGGCATAGCCACTATTTGACTCCCCTCAGGGATATAGTTTTTACCCTTAAACATGAACCCTCGGGTGGTTAGCTTGGATAGCTCCCTGTTATGGGTATCAAGCGTCTTCACTATCTGAGCTAGACGCCTGAACTCTGCTTCAAATAACTTCCCTGTTATTTGCTGAACAAGTATGCCAACAGCGCTCATAGGCACCTCTTAATAAATCAGCCCACCGAACTTCTCAGCAAGATTGCCAAATAGGCGAATGCTTTTACGTGGGCGAGTAAACGCCACGTAGAGCATACGAGCTGCTTGGCTTGGATCACGGCAATCGCTGATGTCACCAAGGTCGATGTAAGCAGTGTCGTAGGTGCTGCCCTGTGCTTTGTACACAGTGGCTGCGTCGCTTTGACGGAGATCCGGGAAGGTGTTCTTCAGATAAAAGTAACGGTTCCAGTTCTTGGCTTTTTGGTAGTACTTGATCAGTTCACGAAAGTGGGTGTAGTCCACCGGAATAGGTACACGGAACTGAGCACCAAGGTTGTTTTCCAGTAGGCCGTACCGGACATCAAGAAAGACGTTGTTGTCGATCTCCTCCTGTTCGATGGAGTTATCCAACTGGAGAAGGGTTACTTCTGCCTCAACGGAGAGCATGCCAAAGGAGTTGCCACCACCACTCACACGAATGGCTGTGTTGTTAATCAGATGCTCCCCTTCAGTAAACTCAGTAGGCAAACCACGAACCTGCCGGATGTATTCGTTGTACTGAATAACCCGGTTGTTGGTATAAGCCATGATCCGGTTGGTGTGGGCATCATCGAGGAAGTGGGTATCAAGATGCTGTTGCATCTCAACCAGGCTGAGTAAATCAATCACGCCAGGCACGATACGAATCGGTTTGAAGACACCTGTTTCAACAGTTTCACGAAGCTGCTGACAGACTGTCTGAAGCGTAGGGGAATCAGCATTCCTCATTGGTTCAGTCAGTTCGTAGAACGGCAGGTTCTGTAGGTAGATTGGAGACAGCTTCTCTTTAACAGGAGCAAGCTGACAGTGATCCCCTACATAGATGATCTTGCACTTTAAGGTGCTTTCACGAATCTCTTTCAGCAGGTTCTTGTCGATCATGGAAGCTTCATCAATAAAGATGATGAGGTTTTTGTGAATCCTCCATGCTTTAGTCTTTTCGATTCGTTGTTCCCCGGTCGCATAGTTATCTGTGACCTTGAGGTTCATGAACGAATGGACAGTTTCTGTTGGGCGTTTAGTACTGCTAGACAGCACCTCAGCCGCTTTGTTTGTTGTGGCCGTCATCACCACAGAGTCGTACTCGTGGGGGATGCCCAACATCTGACAGGTCTGTTGGTATTGGGGGATGATATTGTTGATGAGATAGCCCATCAAAAAGGTCTTGCCCACCCCACCAGGACCGCTAATGATCAGCTCTTTCTTATCGTCCATAAGGAACTTGAAGAAGCCATCAGCCGCAGCTTGTTGGCCTTTATTGAGCTGCTTACTCATCTCTTGCATACAGTAATCTCCTAACAAAAAGCCCTCAGTTAAGAGGGCTTCTTATTTACAAATGAATCAGGTGGGTAGGTAGGGGGCCAGATCTGGCTTGAAGTAGTTCGGGCCTTTCATGATCTTCTGGTTCTCGTTAAAGATCGGCTGACCTTCAGCATCGAACTTACTGAAGTTTGAAGCATTCACTTCAGTCATGGCGGCTACTACATCATAGCCCAGCATGTGGGCAACACCGGTAGCTGTCACGATCTGATCGCAGATACCATCCAGCATCTCCAGTGGATCAACCACATCAACACTGTTCTGATCAGCTTTACATTGCTCACCCAACGTATCCAATGCAGAGATAGCGTCTTGCAACAGATGGACTACAGCAGGTGTACGGCCCTCCAGTGCTTGCAGCATCTCGGCTACTTCTTCCAGATGGACACCCAGCTGTGTGCTGAAGTTTTTACCCGTTGGTTCAGGCACTGCCTTTTCAAACCAAGTTTTCGTATCCAGCAGGGTGCAGTTCTCAAACGTCTGGTTCATTGGTTTTTCCCTTATTACGGTCTGCGTATGCTTGGACCATGAGGTTTTTAACGTATGCCTTGATTGACTGGCCTCCCATCATTTGGTCGGCTAGCCATTCTTGGTGGCTTGGATCAAGGCTAACAAATACGTCTTCCATGAATGTACGCCGGGTATCCGCAGGAGGCACATTAAGGGATTTCAGTCGTAGGGTGACGGTCGTAGGGTGGCAACCAAGCACCTTGGCAATAGTGGCCAACGAAAGACCGACACTGTTAAGACGGACAATATCCCCGTCATGCGCTTTACGGTTAGGGCGGTAGACAGAAGACATAGCTGATTCACCTCAATAAAAGATACCTCTAGTCTATGTGATTAGGGGTATCTAGGTGAAGTACTTACTGGGAAGCAAGCTTCTCGATATGGTTCTGCTCCTTGGTAGACACACCGAGAGCAGCCCAAGATTTCTTGGCTTTCTTCTTGAGTGCTACAGCAGCTTGCGCTGAACCAATGGAGGAAATACCACCGTCAATCAAGGCACGCAGGCGCTCTTTGGGAGTGCCTAGATTGGTCGGTTGCTTAACCTTTTTCAGTTCAACCTCGAAATCACACTGGGATAACTCCAGTACGCTTTCACCTTCAAGAGGAGTAATGCCTAGTCGTTCCCAACTGACCTTAGCCGCCTTCTTGTAAGACATAAGGTCTTTAGCTGCTTGGATCTTTTTGTTAGGTGTAAGCGCCGACAACATAGCCCGCATCATGTCCTCGGCTACTTGCTGACGACCGGACTTTTTGTCACCAAGGGACTTGGCCAACTGCACCGCATCCACTTGAGAGGCTTCCTTGGTGGATTGCTCAATGGAGTCTAGGGACTGGGTTTGCTTGGACGCGTCCAGCACCACTTCAGTAGTCCCTTTGGTTACAGGCTTGATGATCAGGCCGCCACCCTTGCTTTCGGTGATCTCTACTGTTTCGATGATGCCAACGTGGTTACCGGCAACTGCATTGCCCAGCAGCACAGTATCGGCCATTGGACGGTTGCTGTTGACCAGTCGGGCATCCTCATCACTAAGGCGGGCGATGATGTGATAGCCCTTGGCGCGCAGCTTACGAGCATCGCTGTGGGGTACAGCAATTACATCTTCAGGAGCCAGCTTGGCTAGAACGGTTACGTCACCGTAAAAGGCTGTCAGGTAATCCCGGCGAGCCACGTGCAGACCATTGGAACAGTCCACACGACGGTTGGCATCGACCAGCTTCTCATCCATAAACACATGCGAACCAACACGTTGAGTCACTTTTTTGGAGTGACAGTCCACGAATACACCTCCCAGCGCGGTGGCTTCCAGACGCTTGTAGACCAGTACAGACCCATCATCGGCGATGGGCAGCTCACCTTTCTGCATGAAGGTCAGCAGATCAGATACCGAATGGTTACGCTTGACCGAAGCCACACGTTCGAAGAAACGCTGCACACCAATGGCACTGCCCAGCTTTGCGGCTACGCCTTGAATCTGGATGTCCAGCTTCTCCACACCAGAGACCAGCGTACCGGTCTCTGGCATAACAGCGACCACAGTTTCTTCTTTGGTCATTGGGTCATGGAACTGTGCCGAAGAAGCAGGAATGGCATTTGCCATAATTTCACTGACTGCTGTTTGGGCTTTAGTAGTCGAAGCGGTAGCCACAACACACTCAGCTTCGCCCTCTTCTTGATCTTTCTTCAGTGCAGGCCGGGTGCCAATTTGTACATCAGCTACCGGGATTGGGGTTTCTGGTTCTAGATCAAGCTGATCCAGTTGCTCCAGCAATCCTTTAAGAGACGACTTGAGCACACGGTAAAACTTGATGAAGCCGTTCGACTGAAGCTCCACCTCACCGTAGTGCGGCAGGGATTCCAGATCACGGATTTCGAGGTCGCAGAAGTTGTCAGCCTCAATGGCCGGCACCAGCTTGGCGACCAGTTCACGGATACGGGGGTCACCTTGGGGAATCACGATGGATTCCCCGTCTTCCTTGTACATCGTCAGTTCGCGGGTATCCACCACGGCTGCGATGATGCGAATGGTATTGCTCATGTGGCCTTCCTTATTTAAACGCCAGACGAAGAATTTCGTAGGCAGGTTGAACTTCTGGGCTGTTAGCTGGGTAACTGGTCAAGTATCTGTGGATGCCTGAGGTTCCTAGCACCTGGAAGTAGCGGGAATTTACTAACCGAGTCTTCAGTTCCATCAGTTTCTCGTTGGGTTTAATTTTATCCAGCAGTGCTACCACACCCGGATAATTGCTGAAGTCGTAGCTGGCGTGTTTAGCCAGTTCGATAAGCACAGCTGCTTCAGGGTTGATGTGCAAACGCATACCCAAAGAGTTGATGAACTCAGGATGAAAACAGATAGCATGCATCAACTTTTCAGGCATGTAATTACTGCCGGCAAAGTGGAATGCCCCGGCCAGATAACGCTTAAAGTCTGGTGACGAAGTAAGTTGTTCATCAACATACTTGTTAATGAATGCGTCCACTCGTGGAACTCCTTTCTGCTTTAGTTTTTCAGCCTGTATGGCAGTAACAACAGCGATCTGATCACCAAAGAGTTTGTTAATTATCTGACAAGCGTCTTTGGCTATATAAGCAAAGATCCAAGGACATTCACCCTTATTGTTAAGCACGGCATAGGCCACAGGGTCAGACACCATAGTCTCTGTTGTGTACTTCTCACGCGCACGGGATAACAGAAAGTTATTGTCTGTAGGGCAATAACTATGGCTGAGTGTGTAGTAAGAATCTTTCTTCTTACGTGGCTTCTCTAGTGCATCAAGGGCTACTGTGCCATCAGTAGCTAAGGCGGGCTTACGTGTTGCTTTTACCCTTTCTGGGAAGTGGGTCAGTACTGCATAGCCCAACTCTTCCATCATCAACTGCCCAGCTACTGCACGAAGCCCTGCTTCTTTCCCTGAACCAACAAGAATCACGTACACGAAGCAGTGCTTGTGCGCATATTCTTTATCCAAGAATATTTCGACCTCTTTAATACTACGGCCAATAACGGCAGTCTTATTAAAGTAAGGCAGGAAGTTATCACTGGTGGATTTATACGCTTCATGCATATTCTTATACATTGAGCCGGCCCGGTAACCTTGCCTCATATAACAGCGCGTATTTACATCTTTCATCTCTGGGTATTTCTGCAAAATAGCCAGGTTAATTGGGGCTACTACGAAGCGATTAAAGAGGCTTTTAATTTCTTTAGTACGCTCATAGCGACTCCTTCCCATAGTTGAATATGACCGAACCATCTTGGAAGCTAACTTGCGATCAAACACTCCTCGGGCTTTCAGCTCTTTAATTACCTTAATCTGTTGCACAGAGTTAGGAATGTCAGAGCCTTCGCGTAGTGCTTTGGCTGTAATAGCCTTCTGTGCGGTAGTGAAGGTATTTGCCCCACCTGTGGATAAGTGAACACGTGTGTCAAAGAACTCTTGTTTGAGCAAAGCAGTCTTTAGCCTATCCACTGGTTCAGCTTTAATTCGCTGATTCACTACTTTTTGAGCTACTTGAGTAGCTGTCTTACCAGCCCCACTACGGTTGTATGGCTCATACTTCTTCAACAGCTGGGTGATTGCTTCGACCGTGGTGTCGGTCAAGATCAGAGTCTCCCGACTTGGGGCAATCGTGATGCTGTCTGGCTCGGCCATGAAGATGATATTAGTGGCAATGCCCAGATACTCCATGTCCAGCAACGCCTTGCGGTACAGCTCGGCATAGATGTCGTGTTCAGGGATCGGGTACACCACGTTACCGTAGCGCAGTTTCACCCGGCTCTTGATGGTCGAACGGAAGTTGTTGATCAGGTAGCCGGTGGGGCTTTGGCTCATTGGCAGTTCCAGCTCAACTAACTGACCATTGAGTTTGACCGGAATCTCACCCAACTGGATGACTTCCGTGATCAATTTCATGAACTCATTGGAGTCCTCTTCTTTGATCAGGCCGAAGGCTACCTGCATGCCGGTCTCTTGCGTTGGCATGTCCACGATCTTGTTGATGGTGGGCTTGCCCCCCTTCTCCATCGAAGACTTTGAGACCCGGTAGATAGTCTTGGTGCCGACGTGGTGGGACACCACTTCGAAGTTGTCGGTGTAGGCAAAAGGAGCCTTTGAACCAAGACCAAAGCCACCAGTTACTGTCGAGTCATCACGCTTGGTGGAGTTGCCGTAGGTGCCATAAATCTCACCGATCTTGGCGTGGGGAATACCGTAACCATAGTCACGCACAGTGATACGGTTAGCTTCCACTGTTACCTCAACAGGGCGATCTGTAATGCCAGAAGCAATATGAGCATCCCACGCATTACAGATGATCTCACGCACTGTAGCCAGTCGTGGGTAGGTATACAGAGTGGCTGAGAAGATGTGCATCAGGGCTGCATCATTGCTGACGCCCATAGATACGGATTCTTGATTACCCAACACAGCGTGTGTGATGTGGGTGTCTTGTTGGCTGACCTGCATAAGTTAGGCTCCTTGGTTCAGTAATATTCAAATAAAAAAGCCCCAATGTTTCCAAAGGGGCTTACCACCAAAACAAACTATGACGCTACACCACGTACTCGCCCGGTAAGGTTTTGCGGTGTTGTACCCAGCCAGTAAAGTTACCGTGCAGATGTGGCTCTGAGTAACCTTCTTTACTGCCAGCAGTGAGATCAGGGGTTGCTTGATGCTCGGTAGGGCTGGCATGCAGTGGCGAGGAACCAACGAGACGATCAAACAACTCAATGTCTTTGGTGATGTCAGGTGCAACACCATCGTGTGTCAGGTAACTAACACGAGCACAACGAGCAGCACTGATACGTTTCAGCAGTTCAGTGATCTCAGCTTGCTTAGACAAGCCTTCACTAACACGGCTGATCTGGCAGTAATCTTCTACCAGTTCACGGTCTACATCAGTGATGTAAGGCAGATGCCATTCACCAGGCAGAAGCAACAGAGGCTTCTGTTTGTTGTAGCTGCTGTGCATCATGTCAGCCAGATATTTGATCTCGGGCTGAGCATCTTTGTGACAACGAAGGTGAAAGAAGTTCTGGAGATTGGTGGTAGTCATTACTACTGACATCCACTGGTAAGGTTCCAGAATACGATTCACTACCTGTTTATGCAGATTGAGACTAAGCATCTCTTCAGCACGATCAGCAGCTAGATTTGCTGCTTTACGCCACAGGAAGCGAGCAGAGATTTGCTCATGTGAGTCAAGCTCTGCATGTGCCTGCATACCCGGCTGGTTCACGCCCCAGTGAATAGGCATAGCTGGGTCTTCCCGTACAGCCTCAATCATCTTGGCTACTGGAATAGCCCGAGATGAGCTTGCGTTACGACTGAACTCACGATGAGTCATAAACTCAGCATGAATGAATCGGGGATACTTCAGTTGCAAGGTAGTGATTCGATCACCTCCTTGGTTCACGCTATCAGCGATAATTTTGACTTCAAATGCCATGATGTTTTTCCTCTGTAAATAAAAAAGCCCCCTTCAATGAGGGGGCTTTTCAGACCGGGATAAGCAGGATCTATACGGTAGCCCTGCCTGTAGCGCCGATCATACCCTCGGTCACCCCGCTACCAACCAGGCTGTCTTGCACGAAACCGTGACTCATAACAGTAAGGGCACCGGTCAGGCTACACATTCGCTCATCAGCGAGTGTGTACATCTGGGCGACACTCGCCTGATGTACAGCGTAGTCAGAGCCGTATTTACCAGCATCAGCCGCATAAGCAACTACCGCACTGGGTACACGCAGCACATCGGCAAAGCCCATGCTGGAGAAAGCCAGAGCAATAGCCGAAGCGAAGTACAGCAGAGTTCGACGGATCTTGAACATTGCATCTTCCTTTTGGTTCAGGGGTGGGAGAATTGGCAGTATGCCAAAGTTATCTCGTTATTAGCAATTAGCCAATAAAGCGAAATTCTACGGAGCTAGGGTCAACGCCCATTTGATATAGAAGCTCTTTAACAGACTTGAGAGCCTGCTCACGAGGGTCTGCTTTAGTGGCGTTGGACGATGTGTCCTGTGCATCACCAACTTGACCTTCGCTCGTTGGTTCACGAACGATGTCCAGCATTTCATCCAGCTCACGCAGTACCTGAGCTTTCATAGCAGACTCGTTGATCTTATCCAGATCTTTAGCAGCTTGAGCCAAGGAGGCAATAGCTGCTGCGTTGTTGCGGTTGATGAGGGATTCTTCAAGGGCGCAGATAATGCACATGGTGCTTTTCCTTATTGGTGGTGGTTTTCTTTCATGGGCTATTCCCCACAAAAGGTATGATTTTCCAATAACCGATCTATAAAATAAAGTAGGTGATATTATCACCACACCTTTATCTGCTATGGGGCAGGTAAGCCGTCATAGCGAACAAGAGGATCTACCATGAGCAAGGGTAAAATCACAGAACTGCTGCGTATTCACTCGGGTAATGGGTCACCTGAGGGTGTATTAGCTGCGCCTGTTGGCTCGCTGTATACCCGTCTTGATGGGGGTGCTAACACAACTTTGTATGTTAAAGAGTCTGGGGTTGGTAATACAGGTTGGGTAGCTAAGTAGTAAAGTAAAGGCCACCATTACGGTGGCCTTTTTATTACGCCTCACCCAAGAACTTGGTGAGGACTTCATTGATGCTAGTGATGACTTCCCGCACTCCTGCCTTGTAATACTCGGCCTTGGATGGCGTCATCGCTGCCGGGGCACACACTGAATTAACCGCTGACTGGATTGCCTCCACCAGCCCTTGCACGTTCGCTGGCGGCCAGCCTTTTGCGCGCCAGCGCTCTGCTACTTCTGGATCGTAGGTCGTGGCTGATTTGTCGGTTAGATGATCTTCGGTATACCAGCCAGCCGGATCAGCACTGCCCGCGCTCGCCGCCAGAATGCGCTGGTGCTGGGCGACGGTCATAAGTGGTTCGCGGTTGCGACCTGGCGCATTCCACACTGCGCACGATGCAGAGCATTCACTCTTTAGCGCGTTTAGCTGCTGCTTGTCGCCATAAGCCACCACCTCAACAGTCTCGCCACCTTGGCTGGGCAGCTGGGCGCGGAGTGCTGCGTTTTCGGCCAGCAGATCGTCATACATTTGAGGAAGCGTCTTGCTTGGCGACGCCGGATCGTAATGGCATTCCAAGCAGAAGTTTCGCCCGTGTCGGCACGCTTTCAGTTCGTCTGACATGTGTTTTGCTCCCTATAAGTATCTGGTTCGCAGTGCTTGCGCTATGCGCGGGTCTGTTTGTTGTTCAGCGTATAGGCATGCTAATTCGTGCTTGCGCTTGCGCCAGGATTCGTGGGCAGCATCGGGGTCAGAGAACATGCCCAGATGCTCTTGCTTGCAGGTGAAGGGGTTGCGGCAGTAGGCCTTGAATTTATCAGCGGACTTTTGCCAGCTCACGCCAATTGGCCACTCGCCGCGAGCTGCTGCGCGGTCTGTCATAAACATATTTAGATGAGACGGAACGAAAATACAGGCATCAGGCGAATAGACCTTGTTCCCAGGCTCTAGGATGTCCTTGTCAAGCTCGCTGCCTTCCCATGGCTGCGTCAGCATCCACGCCCGAAAAGCAGCAAATGAATGCCATCCCGGCGTAACCGAGCAGCCGCGATAGGTTGGGTATTTGGCCTGGAACTTCTGCGAGTAGCAGCGCGCTATCATGTGTTTCCACGCGTGGTAGAAGTGACACGTTCGCAGCTGCTTCAGCTTCCCGTCGATGACGTCATAAATCGTTACCGGGTAATCAGCATCGTTGCGGCCAATACCGTGAACGAGTTTTGATTTGGCCATGTCAGCTACTCCGCTGCTGGTTTTCGCCCCACGGGTCGGCTTCTTGAAGCTCAGCATCAACGCGCTCTTTCATGTATTTCATGTAAGTGCGTGTAGGGCTTTCGTCAGAAGTAAATCCGCTGGCGCATTCGTAGCCGTCGCTTTCCCGAAAAATGCTGTAGTAGAGCTGCGCCCAACCGCCCAAGCATTTATCGCGGAAGACCTCGATTTCATGGCCTCGATAGCTGGCTTTCATACATCACCGCCCTGACTGCCTGGGGATGGGGCGACGCCTCTGTACTCCATGCACTTCATGCCTAGGTATTCAGAAAGTTCCTTGCTTTGTCGACCGTGGCGAATAAGGCCAGCAGCGTCCATTACAGCGCTTAGAAACTGAGAAAAATCCTTGGTAATGGCGGGGCTTGGACAAGCCGAAAGCATGGATTTGTATGTTGCCGGCGTTCCGATGTATTTATCTCCAGCCTCCAGCATTGCATCTGTCGGCTCTGCCGGCACCAACTGCCACCCCTCCCGCACCTGCTCACCATGGCTAGGCGCTGAGAGGGCGGCGCGGGCTTGCATCCGGTTAAATAGCTCTGTGGCCGCATCGTCATAGCCACTACAGCCAGAAACCCATCCAAACAATTCTTTGCAATCAGCGATAAACGCTTCCCGCTCTTTGTCGATACTCATTTCTTGGTTCCTTTCTCAGACTCAAGCATTTCAGCCAACCACCCTTGAAGAGACTCTTCAGTGATCACCTTTAGCTCACAGTTATGAATCAAATAACCAACGAAGCGTTCCCAGATCTCTAGATCAGCAATACGTTCATTGGCTTTTTTAAGCTTGGTTACTTGAGACAGTATCGTTGCCTTCTGGCTCGCATTACGCTCTTCAAGGGTATTTGTCTTTTCCACTTGGCTCACCCATTGCAAATAGCGATAAATCGTCTGGGTTACTTAGACGGCATACCTTGTTGATATGAACCAATACAGTGATGAGCATTGCGTCATCAGGCAGCAGACTCATCTCAATGAATTTATCCCTTTGGTTCAAAGGAACCAAAAGAGCTAGCCTACTGGTCAGGTTACGTAGCTTCACAAGATCATTCTTGTGCAGGCGTAGGCATAGCGCGAAGTACACAGCTACGTCTAATGGGGTGACCTTAGGTCTTTTGGTTGGTGGTTTACTCAACCAACGAGGCAACGTAATAACACTCACGAGTGATTACCTTACTTTGGATAATAAAAAGCCCTAGAAGACTAGGGCTAAAAGTACATCTGCTAACTTGCATAGGGTTAGCTGGTCTTCAGAGCTAGTGACTCTATGACAAACACATCATGTGTTTGCTGACCCAAGTGCTTGACGCCTCCCGGCGTTGTACCTTCCCAGTCGGAATGAACGATTCGCTCTGGTTGTGATGCGCGATATTGCGCATCGGGGAGTGGTCTGCGTCAAAGGGATATTCCCGATTACCCTAAGCCTGGCTCGCTGCACCTGTCTATTCTGAGTCGGGCGTCAGTTAGTACACGATTCACGCTGCTAGACCACTCACCGATACGACCTGTTGTCAGGTGATCGGTATTACTTACTTCAGATTACCCCATCGACCACGCGGACCCTTGGGTTTCTTACGCTTGTCTTCAGCAAGAGGCAGATCATACATCTCTGGGTGGGATGTGCCATAGACCAAGCTATTCATCAGACGAAGCTCAACAGCAGAAAAGTCATCGACAATTAGCATATCTGGGATACGTCCCACAGCTACGTCATCAATCTTCTTACGATGAATCTCATAGCCTACCTGAGCAAGATGCTCACATAGGCGACTAACACTCCTACGGTAGGTAGGGGTAGTGTCTTCCACGATCATTACACGAACAGGCTGTGTTTCGTCACTTTGGTTCATTGCCTTCTCCTTTGGCTTTAGTAAAAGCCATGTCAGTGTCCCAGTAACCAGCTAACCAAGCACACCGTCTACGCAAATCAGTGGTGTAGTAAGGGCATTGTCTGTAGCTGTCTTCGTTGTCATAACGACACTGAACACCTTCTTGATAAGGTGCCTTATCGAAGAAGGCTAATGAGTTGAGTGTCATTGTTTGCTCCTTATAAAACACCCGCCGAAGCGGGTGTTTTATTGAATTACTGAGAGTTACTCAGCTTCTTTTGGCAGACGATTGCTGACAGTCTGGAAAGACTCTTGCACTTCGATCACATCATCATTTGCCATGGTGATGGCGGTGCCACGACTGGTTTCCTCGATATAGAGGGCTTTGTCCAGGTTAACACGTACACGCATGCCACTGTGCAGTTTCAGCTTTGTGAAATTCGACATTGTTATTTCCTTGTTTATGGGGGAGTTTCTAAAAGGTTATTCAACCCAAAGCAGAGATTATTTGGACTGAATAGCGGAGACAGGCATATCAGGTTGTCCCTGATACTTACCGGTGTAAGCCTTACGGCAGCTCAGTTCATGGAACACTACCTGAGCAATACCTGAACCAGCTGGGATAACTAACTCACTGTTTCCGTGGTAGACCAGCTCAAGGGTTAAATGACCAAACCACCCAGGTTCGATCACGGTATTAAATACAGATAGCCCCTGACGTGCCCATGTGGATTTGTCATGGACAATACCCATCAGGTCATCAGGCATTTGGAACTCTTCAATAGCAGAAGCTAAAATGAATCGTCCCGCATGCTCAATCTCACCAAACGGGTTATTACGATCAGCTACAGCCATGCTGAAGGTAAGTACCTTGCCTGGGTAGAACTCAATACGCTGCTTGATACGAATATCGTACCCAGCCTCAGACAACCCATGAGACACGCCATGTCTAGCCTCTTTGGTTCCAAGCATGTCTTTGATGGGTGCCTTATTCAGTAAAAGATCACCGTTGATAACCATGATTAACCCTTGATGTGAATGAGTTTTCCAAAAGGTACTGTTCTGCCTTTTGCATTTACAGCTACCCAGATGACAGGAATATCTATGGGCAATCGCTGCATAGGAGAGCAGACCAAATCAGTAAAGATAATGGCTGCTGTTGGGCGATTCTTAATGATGTGTTCACGTACTGGCACAAGGGATGTACCACCACGCCCCACTACCACAATCTCTTCAAAGCGGTCAGATTCTTCAAATACCTTCTCATTTTGGATGATGGTATCGAACTGAACCAAGACGAGCTTTTTAGGGTTAAACACGTCCTTGATGTACTTAACCTCTGAGTTGAATCGCAGTACATCATGGTTAGACACTGAGCCAGAGACATCAAGGTAATACACCAGATGCTCTAGCCGACCATCATCAAGTACACGGGAAGGCAGGTATATATCCTGATGCCGTCTGCTAGGGCGTGCCCACGTATGATCCTCGTTGAGCAGGTCAGTGAAGAAGTTCTTCAGCTCTTGCTCCCAAGGCACAACAGGGTCAAGGAACTTGTTGATGATCTCTTGGACGTGACCAGGAATATTACCTGCTTGGTTCGCTGCTTTAGCCTGTTGGATAGCCTTAACCACATTGTTAATCTGACGATGTATATCAGGCGTAACAGGCTCAATCATGTCACCAGACATAGGTGAGTTAGGTGGTGGCTTACCTTGTTGGATCAGGTCATCATAGATGTCCTCTTCGGTCCATCCACGGTACTTAGGGTCAATACAGCCCCACTCAATACCGTCGAATGAGTAACCCTCATCTTGCAACATGATGTTGATTCGGTAGTCGCAAGCGCTATTCCAAATGTCAGGGCGGCGAGTACCTCGACGTACTTCATGCAGCAAAGCAGGATGCCACAACTCATGCACCAAGATTGTTTTTCTGGTCTCAGGCTTCAGTGAAATAAACCATTCACTGTTCCACCAGAGATGCTGCCCATCAGTCTCAGCAGACTCTACGTTATCGTCCCAAACGAAGATAAGGTCACACATAATGGAACCAAGGAAAGCAGCATTCTTGCCAAGGAATACCTGTGACTTGGTTCGGTCTAACTGAAAGTTAAGTTCTTGAGTATCCACAGGTATTTACCTTTATTCTTCTTAGGCAAGTTCAACCCAGACCATCCCAGCATCTCGCTTTTTAGGGCGGAAATACTCAATAGCTCGCTGCTTGGCTGCTGCCAAGGAAGGAGCATACAAACCTACTTCGGTGCCTTTGAAGCCAGCGATATAGGGATACTCGGCTACTTTCTGTTCGTTGATGATTTCCATTGTTACCCCACGAGGTACTTACTGAGAGAGATTGCTGCTTGTTGAAAAGCAGGATGGTTACGCAGTTCAGGTTTACTCACCATAACCATACGGAAGAACAGAACACGGAAAGGCAGATCGAAACGACTGGCGTATTGAGCCAATGCTTCGAAATTCTTCTCAGTGATTTTGGTAGTCAGTGAGGTAATCACTGCCCACATTGTCGAGTTATCCCCTGGCAGCATGTAGTTAGCCGGGTCTTCGATGATGTGTTCGATGCATGGCATCGTGGCGTACACCTTCACAAACTGAGTGAACTCAGCAGCTACCGTAGCTGTGATGGTGCCTGCATATAGAGCAGTCTTGGCTTCGGTAACTTCTTTGCCTGTAACCAGTTTGTTCATGAACTCCCATGTCCTGATGTTCAGTAAGCCCCGCAACAGGCTTACCCGTTCTCTATCATGATCGAGAACTGCTGCACATCTCTATGCAGAGCAGACTATATCAACACCCTCAGCATTATCTGTTTGGGTGGCTACCATTTCGAACACCATTAGCTTGTGTCCTACGTCTTTCGACTAGTCGTTGGGCATTTAAGGCTATGGAAAATTTCTCTGTCTTTGTGTATCACCGATAGAATCTAAGAAAGCATCAACAGCTTTCGCAGCTTCGATCTCACAAGTAAACTGCTTATTAATCAGTATCTTGTAATTGTCCTTAACTTTCGCTGCATAGTAGGTGTAGGTTTTATCCTTGTACCTAGATGTAACTATGTGGACATTGTGGTAGACAGATTTACCCGGCTTAGGGGTTAATCCATTTTTATGTGCGTGCAGGTTATTTCCCTGGTGTGTGGTTATCTCTAAGTTGGTCTTAGCGTTGTTTAGCTTATTACCATCTAAGTGATTAACCACACATCCATAGGCTGCATTAGGAAAGAAGGCCACAGCCACTAACTGGTGGACTGTTTTCTTACTTGCTCTACCGTCTTTTGACAGTGTTGCATATAGGTAACCAAACCTGTTCCGGCTTACTGCACGCGGCAATGGTTTTGGGGTTACATATTTATTTTTACATTGCTTATCCGGGTGTCTCCGTACATTCCCTAAAGAGGAAACTTGGTATAACCCTTCAAAATCTACAATGTCTTTCCAAATTTCACACATAAAAGCACCTATTTAGCAACGGATTGTCTTGTTTTTGATTTTACCGCGCAGGGCAATAAAATCACAAGAGTTTCCCGTTTTAGGCAGCTTTCGACATAAGATTTCTCTTATGAAGCGCAGTATGTTTACGGGGGCAACAGAACGTCTTGTCTTGGTGATCAGGTTTGAAGTCCATCAAGCGATTGTTGTTTTGGCTCAGGAAGGCAATGACGCGAGGGTCATAGTTCTCTTTCAGAGCTACGTCGTAGAGCCACTCATCGAAACTGGCCATCATCTCAATGTGAACCACACGAGATTCAAGTGCTGTACCGATTGGGTTGACCAAGGCCCTGTCACTACCCAGATTACCAGCCAACATCATGGCTACGTTTGGATGCAGCTTCTTTTGGCCAACCATCCTATCCAGCAGAAGCTTGTAACAGGAGGCTAGCACCAGACGAGTAGCTGAGTTGAACTCATCCAGCAGAAGCAACCAACCGTCATATTCATGACCGTTCTCATCTTTGGGAAGAGGTGTGCCTTCCAATGGGAAGATGTCCTCAAAGGCGGCATGCTCAGCAAAACCACGTTGGTTAAAACGAGGTAGACCAGTTTGGTCTTCTGGGGCAGCACCACTCAGACGGTAATCAATCAACAACAGGTTGAATTGCTTAGCAACTAGCTTAGCGATGGATGACTTACCTAATCCCGGCGAAGATGTCACATACGGGACCAGCCCACTACTAAGGCACTCTTCAACATACTGGCGAGTAACACGAGGTGTTACTCGGTACAGGTTTAATTCAGACATTGGTTACTCCATTTGATTTGGGTTTATACGAGATCTTCAGGAGTAAGTTCTCGTATGGCTTGGAAGCACAGCCGTACCGTGTGGCCGTCTGTAGTCACCACGTTGGCCTCGCCTTCGTCGAGCAGGATGTCCTGATCGGCAAACTCCCAGTCGTCGCTGTCCGAGGTGGTAAGACGCACGTAGGGTGCGCCCGTGTCGCGGGCGTCGCTGAAGCCAATCTCAATCACTTCGACGCTGCCGACTAGCACGCAATTAGCGCGCTCTACACATCTGAAGAGGCTTACCAAGGTTTTACACATAGATTTCTCCACAGTTAGTTGAACCAAATAAAAAATAATGGCCCGGTTAAGGGCCATTATTCAGCTGGTTACTGCTTAGCTCAGGGCGTTAATACGCTCTTGAATTTGCTCAGGAGTGAGCTTCTCCAGCTCAGCATCCTGGCTACGCTCCAGTGCAGACAATAGGCGTTGACGCTCAGCCTTCTTCGCTTTCTCAGTAAGGGCGTTATCACGCTCTTCAATCTTGACCGCGATGATGTGCTTGACCAATTCCAGCTTCTGTTCCAGCTCGGTCTTGGCAGGGCTAACCTTGTCCACGAACGAGGTTTCAGTAGCTGCACTCAGCTCAGCATTGACACCTTTGGCGACTGTATCCAGATCCAGACCATTCTTGGATTGCAATGGCAGATCCCACAGAACCTCGATACCCAGCGGGCCGGATACCGAAGCAAAGCGGAATTTCTTACGGGAAGCTTGTTCAAAGAGATTCATGATCATTCCTTAAAATTGGATGTTGTGGGTGGTGACTTCACCGGTGTAAGCAGTCACCTGCACGGTTACTACTTGTTCTTTGGTGGAGGAGAACCCCACACCACTCAATTGCTCGTTGACCACAGGGCACATGGTTTCAGCACCTAGCACTTCAAACACCTTACGGTGCTCAGCAAGGTCATTACGCAGGTACTCGTTGTAGATACCGCGAGCAGGCTTATCATTGAGACAACCCTCAAGCATGAACAACCAGTGCTTATTACCCACTTGGTTCTCATCCCAGTAGTTAGGGCTGTACATCAGGGTAGTCACTGGAACCAGGGTTTCAGTTTCGATACCCCAAACTTTCTGGGTAATGCCGCCCCCTATCAGGCCAGCACCCACGTCCAGTTCGATGATTACCCCATTGTGTACTTGAAAGCTGATGGCTTGAACTGTACCGGATACTACTTTGTTGTAGCTGTATTGGCTCAGCTGACCGTTGTTCTCAACTTCAATGATGAAGCCGGGGCGGTCTTTAGTACGTTGGTCATACTGGTGAATAGAGACAACGTACTTACCATCACGAGGGTTCTTCCAGCTCAGGTTCTCCACCGGGTCGGTGTCTGATTTTGGCCCCCATGCGTTCATATCTACGTCCAGAACACCCATCTTATCGCGAAAACAGATATGACCCTCTGGGGCAACACAGTGAATATCTAGGTCATCTGGGTTAAACCAGCTTAGTGATACACGCAGTTTGGCATCGGTATTACCACCAGCACGCTTCACTTTCTCCTTGATGGAGTCAGTGATATTGCCGTTGTAGGACCAGGCAAAATCGTTATCCCATTTGAACAGTTGACCTACTGCTGTATCTGCTGGAGCGGTCAGGCTGACCAGATTAGGAACCAAGGGGTTCTTCATCAGCAGCTTCATGGAGGCTGCTTTAGGCACGATCTCGTCCATGAACACGTCGATAGGCATGTTATCGCCTACCACTGATACAGGCTTCTTCTTCACCTGCTTAGACGCCATCATGCGATCAGACAGACTGTCTTTCATGACTGCTTTGGAAGAGCCACTTGCCCAGATTACGTTGTTGATGGATACATCAGACAACTTAGCAAAGCGACGGTTTACAGCTTCTTCAAGACCCAGTTCTTTAAGCTTGGTCAGAGCAGCTTTGATCATCACAGGGGTAATCAGTGCAGTGGTACGTTTGTAGTTGGTAGGGGCTACTTTGGCCTCAAAAGAAGCCACAGCACGTCCCAGCTCAACACCTTCAGCCAAGTCCTGCAACAGCGAACCAATGGCGGTATTACGGATGCGTGCGCCTATTTCCTTGTAGAACTCGAAAGGGAAGACCTCTTTCTGTTTTACGCTGGAAGCTGCGTAGTGCTGTTGCAGCGTGTGGAACGAGTTCACAGCAGCCCAGAACTCTTCACCACGGTAGATCGAGTTGTTGTCGATCAGGTCGAGTACTGTCTTGGTGACCTCATCAGGAATCTCTTTCAGCCCGCGCTCAAATACAGCAATGGTGCTGTTGATGTCACCAATAGCTTTACCTGGGGTTGTGCTGAACTGAGCAGGGTGTACTGCGCCATGAAAGTGATTCCAGCGATGGGACTTACCATCAATCAGTTCCAGGTTGTATTCGGCCCCGTAGCTCTTTTCCTTGGTTCGGTACACGCCGTTAATACCAGCATTCTGTACTACTGCGTCAAGGTGAGCAGCCACCAGATCGTATGGGTATTCCAGTCCAATATCAGACCACACGGTCTTGATCTCGCCTGCTTGAATACTGACCACACGGCCAAGGTTTTTGATGAAATTCCGGCAGCAAGAGCAATCATGCTCGGTACGCTCACGGAAGATTTCATTGGTTCCAGCTGGGAAAGATGACAGGTACGCAGCCCACAGCTCATCACCCGTGATGGTTGATTCAAACAGCTCACCAGCTTGGGCCATTGCGTTGTAGCGTGCATGTGTAGCAGAAGAGAACTTAACAAAAGACATGATTACTCCTTGGCTCGCTTAGCACGTAGCCGTTGATTTCTGAGATGACTTACCAATTCAAGGTGTGCAGGGTTACAGCACAAGCGGTTATTGCACTTGTGATCCACCTGCTTTTTACCTGGGATGTACCCATAGAAATGGGTGAATACAACTAGATGCACAGCCACTGTCTGACTGTTAAGAGACATACGCCCATAACCGCCACCACGCCCAGTGCCTGAATCAGGACCGATCCAAATGTGACAAGGGCTTGGTTGGTTATTTAAGACAAAACCCATATCACGTACTTCTACGCGCTCATGGATACGTTTCAGAATACAGTCACGACGTTCGTAGCTGACTTGGGCATCTAGTGCTAGAGGCCCGTACTTACTCATTTTTACCAGTAAGCCTTTCGACTTCACCCAAGTACTTAAGAATGGCAGCACGCAATGGTGCTTTGAGATTGTTAAACAACAAAGCAGACTTCTCAGGGCAAGCTTCGTTAAACACCCAAGCAGCATTGTTCAACGCAGTGCCCCAATTCTCAGCATCAGCGGTGTAATCAATGCCTTGCTTTACTGGTTCAGGTTTTACCTCTGGTTCACCTTGCTCAACAGCATCTTCGAAAAACTTCCCCATCGTGTAGTAACCACGTTGAGACACAGTGGTGCGTAGCACGTCTTTACGTACATCAACGTACTCAACACCCAGCTGCTTCATCGTTGGCGGGTTATCCATCTTGGCCACTAAAGCCATGAAGTGTGCGAAGTCACTTGGGAAACAGGTTATTACATGGGGGCGATCCCACGTTTCACTGATACCGAAAGCTGTACTGAGCTGATGGATAACCTTGTTCTGTACAGCCAGTGATAGTGTCATGCGTACACGAGGGACAGGTTTGTACTTGTCGTTGCTCATCACAAAACCTCTTGGTTATTGAAATACCGACGAAGGTAGTACCCACGCAACAAACTCCACACAGTGCAAATGATCACTGTAATGGTGGCAGCAATGGTCTTGTCTTCGATTGAGTAGAGAACCAATACAGTGATAATCCAGCTTCCAATGAAGCCAATAGTGGTATTGGTTACTACCTCTTTAGCGGATTGTCTCTTTGACTGGCACATCAGACATCACGCATGAAGTACTGGTGAATGCAGCTGTTAAGCAGACGAATACCAATATTCATCTCCTCATTCTGGATCTTCAGCATCTTGATGATCTCAGCTACATCCTTACCCTGTTTAGTTTTGCTGAACATGCGGCGATACTTGATGAACAAGTCAATGCTTGGGATAGCAGCCTCAAGCTCGGCCAATGTTACCGGGCTGGTTGAATAGACCAATGGCACACGACCAACGAACTCAGTACGCAGGCCAGCATCTTTAAGCTGAGCCAAGGTGGTGATCTCTTGGTTGCTGTAAGCACCAGCGAAGATGAACAGGCTGTTCTCAATCACCGTTGGTTCGTATTTGCCGTAGTCAGTGAACACGCTGGTGTACTTGCTTTCCAGGCTAGTCAGGAATTCATCCTGTACAGCAGAGCGGAAGCTTTCAGTGGTCTCACCATTACGCTGAAAGAGCTTGTCGAACTCATCCACAAAGATGATGTTCGGCTCATTCCAGTGATCACGCAGCTTACGCAGTGCCTTGGACAGACTGTTACCAGACAAGCCTTCAGTAGTGATACCAGCAGCATTCACCTCAATGAATGGGATCTTGAGCTTCTGGGCATTCTGTTTGATCAGAAAGGACTTACCCGTACCACTCTCACCAGTCAGGTGAAAGTGAGGGCGGATCTCTGCATCACTGTCTTTGAAGATGGTGAAGATCTTTTCGATCTGTTGGTTGATCTTTACTTGTGAAGGGAATACCAGATTGCCGTGATCATCGACAACAGCAACAGGGTTGCTTGGTACGTTACCGTTGAACAACTGTGCTTTTGCTGATGCCATTACGTTCTCCTAGTCATAAAAAAGCCCACCATGAAGGTGGGCTTGTGAAGTTAATAAACCCAAGAAAGGATTTATGGAGCGGTAACAGTCACAGCACAGGTCGCAGTAAAACCACCATCTTCGGTGGTGACAGTGATCACCACTGGTTCAGTGGTCACTTCTACGGCAGTGATCAGACCAGTTTCGCTAACAGTGGCCTTGGTTACATCGCTTGATGCATAGGTAACAGCATCAATGGTTGGTGCAACAGGGATGAGTGTAGGGGTCAGCTGCTGGGTAGCCAGTACAGCCAGCGACACACTACGAGGGGATACAGTAATGCCTTGTACTGAGGCAAAGTTCAGGGTGATCGTTTGCATATTCTCTTCGCCGATGGCGTAGAGAGCATCACGAACATGGTGCCAAACCACATGGTTTACGGTAGCACCCAGCGGATCAACACTGTTTTCATGCTCGAAAGAACCAATGTCAGTGGAACCAACAGGGACTGCTTCCCCGTCTACTTGGAGAGTAACCACACGAGTGGTCTCGTTGTATGCGATTTGCAGGATGGTCATTTTTGTATCCTCTTACATAAAAAAATTATGGACTCCCCGAAGGAAGTCCATAGAGTTTAACTTAACGAATAGTTTGCCTGTAGAACATCATCAGCCAAGGTAGCGTCAAGCTTTCCGATTACTACGTCATAGCCTAGTAGCTGTGATAGCACACTGCTGAGCAGGTTTGACTTGGCAATCAGATACAGTTGGCGGTTGTACTGCATACGCAGGTCATTGCCATAGTTGGGCAAGCAACGGAAACCACTTGTTTACTGTGAGCGTTACCTCACAGCCTTAGACACCATGATTAACATGGAAACCATATTTCACATCAGCAGCTTTCCTGGCTGCGGCTGCTTCATCTAGTGTTTTGTAAGAGCCTAATCCGACTTGTTTACGATTCACCATAATGAAAGCTTGGTACTTACCTGACGGTAATTTACGTACTCCTTGTACGCCGGATGTGTTATTGCGACGCAATCGCATATTCATCTGGTTTTCTCGACTACCCACATCTCTCATGTTGAGCCAACGATTGTTGGACCGGTCATGATCAATGTGGTCAATCTGTACTGGCCACTCTCCTGTCTGCATCATCCATATGACCCTATGGGCAAGGTATTCCTTTCCCCCAATAGACATACTGCGATACCCCCCACTATGTGAGTAAGTAGCAATATTCCCCTTGGTTCCCTGTAAAGTGTCCAGCTTTCTTGTTATTTCCCCTGAGTAAGGGCAGTAACTAAAGACTGCTAGTAACTCTGCTTGGGTTATTACGGTCATATTTGTTATGCGGTTTTTGCACTGATAACAGAGATGCCCTACGTTGCTTTTGCGGGCATCGTAGATGTTTACTACGTACCGGTTTGGGCAGTAGTGGCATACGCATTTGGCTTTGTGTTTGGAGAGTTTTTGAATAATTTGATGGTCTTGTAGCATATGGCTTACTCGGTTTGTGCATGATGGTTTAGATCATACCCTAACCTTGTTACTAAGTCTCCGTCTTTCGTCGGAGTGTCGGACTATATCTTCACCCTCTGTAAACAGTAGGGGCAAGGCACTTCAGCGGGGACTTCCCTCGCTTACGGACATTATTCACCGTTCTGGTGTCTCGTCCTAGTCTCTGAACCTTCTATACATTCCTGCATAGCTTGGCTGCTGATTGGCATAGGCGTAAGCCCTTAGCTTTCCAGCAATTCACCTTGTATCGGTACGGATTACTCCGTAAAGGACCGTTTATATTCAGTCATGCACAGTCAGGATCTGGAAAGGCTTCTCAGGCAGGCTGTCGATAAGCTCCCAGATGTCCTTGTGATCCACCAGCATGGCGTTATGCACCTGGATATGATCCAAGATGCGTGCAGACAGATAGCCGGTCTTCTTGTAGTGATCCCACAAGGTCTGGACCATACGGCTATCTTTATCCTCCTTTGGTTCCTCAATGATGTGGCAGTTGTCCATAGCGTTGATGCAACGAATGATCACAGCAGGATCATAGTCACAGCGACGTACCATCTCACGAACGATCATGCCGTCAAAGGTGTGGGTTGAGTTAGCCCCCAATGAACGACCGCCTTCGGTAGGCATATTCACTTCAGTGAATACATCGAAAGGCTCATTAAGGAAGTGAACAGTCTCTTTGACTTTGCCCATTACCTTCCACTTAGCATGGAAGTTGTCAGGCATCACCAGTGAGTAGCTGTAAGCTTCTGGGTTCCAAATAGACAGGTATGTCTCATTCAGTTCCCATGCAGCAGGAGCTACTGTCTTCATCACGTCGTAGAACACGTTAAGCAATGTACCTGTGCCAAATACATCCTTAGGCACAGCAGTGGAGCCATACAGCGCAGTCAGGATGGCATCCTTGGTTCGCTCTCGGGAGATAACACTGCTCTCGCCAAGGGCACGTACCATCATCTCGTAGATGACTGTGTAGGCATCCTCACGGTCACCTGTATCAACTACGTTGCACAGTTCAGCAGCACTGCGATCACCTGTCAGTACAGCCAAGATCTGGAAACCAGAGGCAGTAGCATCGAGTGAGATTGGGTAGCCAGAAGCTTCACCACGTTCAGCTGCCTTGAAGGCATTGATACCAGCGAAGTACATAGCTGGTTCTTTGGCTTCTTTGATGAGATCAAGCAGGTGGTGACTATTGTTGTCGAACCAAGTAAGACGCTCATTCCAGCTCTTCTTGTCTAAGCCATAGCTGTTGGCTATGTCGATCTTTAGATACTCTTTACCAGTGAAAGTTTGAAAAGCCATGCTTATTACTCCTAGTTAATTGGATGCGTCTTTGGCCTGTTGCTATTTACTGAGTAACTTCCTGATTAGCGAAGTTGATGGTTGCCTTGTTCCAAGGTGCTCCTTGGTAGTTCACGTGATAGCCTTGAGCATATGAACGACCACGTTTGTCATAGCTATGGGTTAAGTGAAATACATCAGTGTGCTCACTGATCACTGCAATCACGTCATGAGCAGTACGGTCATACTTCTCAAAGGCACGCTTACGCTTTTCAAAGTCTTGCTTTGATTCACCTTCTTTAGGCTTATCGAGATTACGCCATTGGTTCTTAACCATAGCGATAACGTCATGGTTAAAGGACAGCTCAACACTGTTGCAGTGGTTGATATGGTCCAGACACACATCATCATCATGATGGTTGTCTTTCAGAATGATTGACTTACTACTAGTGAGATAACCATTCTGGGAGTTGTTATTCACTTTCTTGGGTCGCACTACCATAGGCAGTGGGTACTGATAACGATCAAGATCTTCTTGAACATCATCACTGATACCGAAGCGATGGATGAATACCTTGAGTGCTGGATTCCAGTCCACCAAGTCATACTCTGCACATAGCAGGATCATGTCAGTAGTCTGTTGCACATCGTCATACATCTTGTTGAGTACACCTACCAAAGTAGGCAGGTCACAGCGCTTATGCAGCACCATCTGAGCCAATAGGTTGAATCCAAACTTTGGATCAATGCCTACGTTCTCCATGTGTTCCAGGTAGCCTTTCTCTGAGATGAACTCAGACTTGATACGACTAAGTGTCTGGTTCTTGTTGTACAGCTTTTCAAGCTGGCGTTGCTGATCAATTAAGGTGTATGCGTCTTGACTCATAAAGTCTGCTCCTATTGCTTAATTTAGATGGTGCCCCAGTACTGCTTGTCATCACCCAACAAGGCACGCCAGTTCTCATCGAACAGGCAGTTCTTGGTAGCAGATGCGAACATGGGTGCAATGTCTTCATGCTTGTAGCCAGCAAGGCCACAGCCGATACAGGTGACTTGGAACTTCAGTTTGGGGTGTCCTGCTGCATAGGCCAGAAAGCCTTGCACATACTGCTCAATGCGAGCCAAGGGGAGTGTACGGATGTCTTCGTCTTTGGTTGGAATAGCAAAGCTGTCACCATAGTGACCATAGCTTTTACCAAAGCGAGCACCCTTCTTTTCATAGGCAAACTTGGCAGCACCAGCACCATGTATACCAGAGTCGTTACTACCGAATACAAATACTCGATTAGCCATTTAAGTTACCTAATAATAGGAGAGTACTATTTACAGTTGCTAGTAACTCTTTGTGATATTTCAGGGTTGGTGGGACACAGTGTTTACTTGTCCAATAGACAGCTAAGTCTCTTCTATGAAGATACCTAACTAAGGCTGCATGTGAACCACCTTCCCATTCTTTCAGTAACGCAGAGGCATAGGTAATCACTCCACTGAGTTCATACCAGCAAGAACTTCTTGGGTCACTTGGGTTTAAGTGCCACTTTACGGTGTACATGGCCATATTGAATTTTGCTCTTTTCAAGAGGACTGCAACGCATACACGAACAATTTCGTGTCTCTTGTTTAGTGGTACGGCAAATTACTTTAGTCATTTTCATTCTCTGTGATAGATACCTCGATAGTGAGGTTGAGTTTGTCAGCCATCTTCATATACATGCGGATGGATAAGCGTTCGTAGTAGCCATTAAGAACATTGGCTACTGTTGTGGTTGATACCTTCAGTGAGTGACTAAGCTCTTTATTAGTCTTGCACTCACGTATCAATTTGAAGGCAATAGCCTTCCCCAAATAGATCTTTGCTTCTTGGTTATTCATAGGAATCCTCAAAACAAAACAAACCAAAAGACACGAAGTGGCTTTACTTATTTGTAAGTAAGCTTCTCTACTTGGATGCGTAATTGTGTCATTGCTTGTTTACAGGTAACGCCTTCTGGTACTAACACAAGAGCTTCGTCCTCAGGTATGCCATTCCAGTCTGCGTAGATAACCTTACTGCCTGTACTCAATTCCTCCATAGAGATCTTGATGTTGTTGTTATTGAAGAAGGCAGCATCTTCATCAGTGATGTCAATTACATCAATGATAGTTTGCGTACCATGTGGGGGTGTAAATACAGTTGCTTTAATCGGCATGATTTAATTCCTTTGGTTCAAGTAAGTGGATAGTTATTACTTCCATGTCCCCAGCTTTACGATGAGGTTGTTTCAATATCTCGAAACCATCTTCCCAATTGAAAAGATGTCTTCCAGCTAACCACTGAGTTAATGCAGCTTTAGCATTACGCTCAGTGGCATATAGCTTAGGGATTAGTGATTGCTTCCTTGGTTCCCAGTTACTCATGTAACGCATATCACCAATAAGGAAACCAGTTGGTATATGTTTGATTGCATATGTAGTAAGCATTACCAATCTCCACGGAAGTATTTACCACATACATGGCACTTCCAGTAATAGGGTTTTAAACGATGGAAGGGTTCTGTACCGCAATCAGGGCATTTAAGGATATGGAGTGTTTTCACCATAGTCCCCTGTATGAACACAGCTAAGCCCACGGTACGATTGATAGCAGCTGACACCTTTCTCAAGGTCATCAATACGACGTATTTCGTTAGAACCATCAGCAGTGCCTACGTAGACAGATTCATCTATTGGTTCAGCTGCTGTTGTCTTTTGTTGTTTCAACTCTAAGCCGAATAGCATTAGTGAAACACCAAGTAGTATTGTTAATGGTCCTACGTATAACCACTTGTTCATTGGTTGATAATCCATTCATTGGCAATCACGCAGAGTGCATGAGCCTGGTTGATAGGTGTGCTTGCAAAGCAATCACTGAGGGTGTTTTTGTGTTGTTCGGCTAGCTCTACAAGCTCAAAGAGCAGTTCACTGTTGTGGATTGCCCACACACGCCATAGGTTGAGGTACAGCAGCCAGAGCTGACCATCTGGGTAAGGGAAGAGTGGTGGCTTGCCTTTGCCAAGCTTCCAGTCACGACCACCAACGTCATAGCCTTTGATGTCGCACTGATACCACATCTCAATGGTTCGCCCATCAGGCATCAATGCATTGAGTGCGCTGAAGCGAGGATCACCTTTGGTGGAACACTCGTAACCATCTCGCCTAGCCCATTTCAGATGCTTCTCATTGAACGGGACTGTGCTTGAGTACAGCTCTACTATGTCAGCTACCTCACGTACAAAGATTTCAGTGACAGGTTCACTGCCATGCTCACGTTGGAACATGGCTACTTGGTATTCACCTTTGCCTTGTGCAATGTGTTGTCCAAGTAACTTAGCTAGCTTGATCAGGTTCATTCAGTTTCTCCTTACTAATTGGTAATGGTTGGATTGCTTAGCCAGTCTGCTACCTGCGCTAAACCAGTAGAAACAAGGTGTCTCGTACAAAGCATGCAGTAATACAACCCTACCTATTGCAGTGGTTTGGGTTAGATGAATGCCTTGAGTACCTTGTTCTCGAATATGTCTCTGAGGTTTGCTACTCATCTAAGATATCTCTAATAATTAACAAGGAAGTATGGCTTGGCCAACATATCCAAATAGCTAATCATGTGTTTGGTTCCACGAGATTTACCATCCCAGAAGATCAAGGCTAGGCAGCATGCCTTACCCATCTCTTCATTTCTGACGAAACCAGCACGCTTACCTAGACCATTCCAGTCAGGTATGAACTTGTGGGTAGGCAAACCAAGCTGACTGAATATGCTGTATCCCAGCATGTCTGCGCCTTTGGCCATGCCACAGATAAGCTCAACAGAGTCATCAATAATGCCTTTCTCTTGTAGCTCTTGAAGGGCTTGCACCATCAGTGCGTGATCATTGAAGTCACGCCCTCCTGCTATGAGTAGGTTCATTTCTGTTTACTCAAGTAATCAGTGAGTTGTCTGTGAAGCCTTTCCACATCTTCTTTAGAGAGGATGGTGGAAATCTTCCTTTCAGCGGCATCTACCATCACAAATGATAAGTCATCGCTTACACCTTGATAGACAGTTAGCTCGTCTGTTGGGCATGTAGTGCAGGTATACTTTTCCATCTAACTTACCTCTAATTTAGCTGGTTAGTGTTTAGGCTGTCATAGCCAAAAATGGCTATTTTTTAACTTTTAGGTTTTAGATAGTTGAACTAGGAGAAGTGACTACTACAACTGATTTACCGTCGATAAATACTTCGATACCGCAGCTGTTTACATCAGCGTATTGCTGGGCAATCCATTCGATTAAGCCATCACCCTCAGGTAGATCTTTGATCAACTCTTTCGTTGATCCATCGTTGAAGTGGAATACGAATTTAACTTTCTTGAGCTGTACGATCATGTCTATCTATCCCAAATAAAAACCAACGGGAGCCTCTAGTGAGACTCCCATTGGTTCGTTGTTACAGCGCCAGTACGCGAGCGAAGGCGTTGTTTTCGGTAGTAGCTTCAGCCACGTCCTCGTTGACACGACGCAGTTGGATTTCCAACTTGAGGATGCGGTCTTCGCCTGGCTTCAGGGTTTCAGCAACAGCCATGATCTGCGCGTGCAGGTCATTCCGTGCTGCCTGGAACTGAGCGAACTGAGCATTGCTGCTCTTGGTGGACAGCTCGGTTTGAGTGTCCAACGGGATGCCCATAGGCAGGCTGACGAAGCGATGCTCTTGGCCTGCTTCGGTCTGGACATCGACGCCATAACCAATGTTCAGCCAGTACTCTGCTTTTGGCAGAGCTTCTTTGGCAGCAACAGGCTTAGCGCCGAAAGTTTTGGTGAAATCAACAGCGTTGTTGGTGGTAGCCATGAGGTATTACTCCAGAGTGATAACAAGGCAGAATTGCCACAAGGCACGAAGTGCCTAGATGTCAGGACCAATAATGATCCTGAACAGACCAGCGATAAGAGACGGCAACCCAAAGGATGCCAACTAAGCACATGACAGGGTGTAGTCCATGAAAGTCTGTTTCATAGGACCAACCCGTATACATGAACATTACGATGCAGAGTGCAGCAATGATTGCTCTCATTGGTTCAGTCCTTTGCCTTGGAGGCGTAAGTGAATGACCAAAGACCGTCTTGTTTGAAACAACGGTCAGGGATGCCATGACCTTGCGATATAGCAAGGCGCAGTGTGTCCATGAAGGTAAAGCCAACGATAGTGATCATGATTTTAACCTTGTGAAGGATTGAGCATTTGCTCAATACGGTTGTTAAGAAGAGTCAGCTCTTCCAGTTGTTTTTGAGTACAAGTGCTCTGTTGTGCCATAGAGCAGAGACGTTGTACTTGGTGAATAAGTTGAATGTGACGTTTAACTTGATGGCCCAGTTGAGCCATAGGGGAATTGTGGTACATGGGTTGATCACCTTTTCGGATGTGTTTAGGGGAACACATAGAATGACTTACCCTAAGGTAAGTCTAAAAGTTTAGGATATGGTAGTTAAATCAATTAGTTAGGTGCTGGATAAGTACATCAAACTAAGTTAAAAAGCACTGAAACAGGACCTAATCTATCCTCACGTACATGAGGAATAATCCTAGTGCCTATCTTCGATGTCCTGCGGACTATCTTAAATTAAGGGTTGGGAGCGTTAGCTCCCAACGGTGTTACTTGGTACGCAGGATGCCTGCATACTTGGTGTAAGCAGACTCATAGGCGTCTGCATGTGCCTTGGATAGCGAGATGAACTCTTGGACAGCGATGGTGCTGTCAGTTTCTTCTTTGGCCTTGCGACGGATGAGATCTTCGATGAAGGTCTCTTTGTCTGCGAGGATGTTGAGTTGTTGCTCTTGGGCTGCGTTCTGTACGAACGCTGATGCCATAGAGACTGCATGAGTAACCACGTCGAGGGACTTGGTTACTGTGTTAGCAGTAGTGGATACGGTGCTGAGTAGTGCGCCGAATGTTGCACGGGATGTGGACATGGTGAACCCCTATAGGTGATGGCGAAGTGCCACAACCCACGAAGTGGGGGTATGTGTGAATGTGTGAAGTGTTTAGTACCGGGGGGTACTTTTAGGATTGGGGGGTGTGAACAGTGTGAGTACTGCAACCAGACATACATACAAAAAATTATAAAAGTTTTCATCCCCTACCCTGAGACATACATAAGAAAAAATCTAAAAGTTTCTACCCCAAACACTTCTCTAAAAATATTAGAAAATATAGTCCCCATTAAAACTAGATGTTTCTTGTGGGTAGTAGCAGTTACGTATCTTATCTCGCCATTCCTTCTCATCCTTTGGATCAGGCCAAGCTATATCTACTACGTGAAAGAACTTCATGAAACCCCGGTCATATTCCCTCTCCTTGGTTCGGCTTCCAATCTCTATGGTTAGCATCTTACCGTAGAGGAGGCACATACCAGTCATGTATTCCAAGACTTCTTTGCTAGCTACGTTTACGTAGACTGAACCTTCAGGGTGTTCAAAGAGCTGAGCCAATGGGACTGGTTTAGGTAATGCTCCTGCGTTTGAGTACAGATAATATTTGAGATTCCTATCTCACCAATTAGATATAAGTTTAAGTAATAGGTAAAAATAAGGGCAGATTTCTCTGCCCTTATTTGTGTCAGCCCCTAGCGTATTGCAATACAGAGATGAGTCTGTACTAGGAGTTTGCTATGACTGACTGCGCGGTTATCTCCTCCACCATTCGCTGGGAGGCTATGGCCCATCAAGTACAACGTGAATCTAGAACAGGACTTACAGGGTGTCCAGTTTATTTAAAATGTCTGTAGGGTCTGAGGCAAAAAAGACTATAGGTGCCCCGTAGAACCAGGAGTTTGTATAGGCACCTTCTACGTGTAAGTAGATGGTGATCTCACTACCCATGAGTAACTGAAGCCCCTCAAATAGTGGGCGTTGGCTCTCATCTTCTATGAGCAGAACCGCATCTTCTTCTGCATAAAGCTCTTCAAGAGTAGCTTCTAGATAGGGGCCGCTGGCCTTTCTTTTATATAGAGTAAGTTCCATTACAGCCCCTTGGTTCGGCGTAGCAGAAGCAATAGATATCCCTACCCACATACACAGTAGGGAAAACAGGTTGCGGTGTATCTAAAGCTAGCCTAAAGTCTATCCCCATAAACCACAAGAGGGAAGCACCATGAGCGTAGCAAATAAAGTAGTACCACAAGATCTGGAAGACGAGATTGCCAGTGAGGTTTATCACGTGTTGCCCAACACCACGACAACGGTAGCAATGCTTACCACGAAGACAGGGTGGGATCTGACAGGTATCAGTGCGTGTGTGGACCCAGCCAACTTCAATGAAGAGGTTGGTCGTAAATGGGCACGAGAGGATGCACTGAAGAAGCTGTGGCCTCTGTTGGGTTTCCGGCTGAAGGACAAGCTTCACCTATTGGCTCAAGCGCCTGTCAGTACTTTTGCCGGTCGGTTGATGGATGAGCAGCGTGAGCTTGCTGAGAAGATTGAGAAATTAGATGTGTTTTGTAAGGGAGCAGTGTTTCAGGGACTGAGTCCTATTGCTCAAGACAATCTCACGGAGCAGCTTGTGGTGATGCGGCATTACAATAAGATCCTACTGAATCGCATTGACGGGCTGTAATTAGAGTCATCTTTAGGGGAGCAATCCCCTTTAGATTTATTTTTGAGGAAGAAGTTATGCTAACCAAAAAAGAGATAGAGCTTTCCTTACCAGCACACCTGAAGAGTTCTGCCACCCAAGAACTCGCTGACAAGGTGAATGCGGTTACGTCAGACCCTATTATGGCTGAGCATATTAGAGATAATTTTATTTCGTATGTAGGGGTGCTACGTGAAGGGAAGTTTAAGACAGAGGACTATCTGAATGCTGTCACCTACACCAGCTACAAGCTGATGGGGTATAGCAACCAAGATGCCTACTTCAAAACCTTCCCTGCTCGTCATCAAGCATTGGTAGCTAAAGGCACTAGCTCTAAAGACATCAGTGCGTATGTGAGTGCCTACCATAAAGGTAAGCTGGTCACGATGATCATTGAGCAATCCTTGGTGCCATCGTGGGTGCTTAACCAGGATGTGTACCAGAAGGCTATTAATGTGCAGGCTGATCTGATGCTGAATGCCCAGAGTGAGAAGGTACGCTCCGATGCAGCTAACAGTTTGCTGACTCACCTGAGCAAGCCTAAGGAGGCAGGCCCACTGATCAACATTGATATGCGTGAGACTTCGGGTATGAAGGAAATGCAGGAGATGATGATGCAGATTGCTACCCGTCAGCGTGAAGCCATTGGTGCGGGCGTGACTACTAAAGAGATCGCAGCTCAGCGAATCTTTCATGATGAGGTGGTGGGATGATCTACTTCTATTATGCAGATGGTGTGGTGAAGAAGTTCACCAATGAGGAACGGCTACGTAATTACCTGTCCAGTGGGAAGACCCCACTGGCTGCACGAGTGACACACGAGATCACGATGAGTAAATTCATGGACGTACTCGATGCAGTGAATTGTGTGTATGGCTTTGTAAAACTGGAAGGGACTATTGCATATGGCACTCGTTAAGCAGGGCTTGGATGAGTGGCTGAACCAAGTGGACTACTCAGAGCTGAACAGTAATGCGTACATGCCCAGTGTCTTTGCCCTCATCTTTATGAACTTCATCAAGATGGTGAACGGTGCTCAAGGTGAGAGCAACAAGACACCACCTGTTCACTTGAAGATGCTGGATAAGATCGTAGGGCCATCCTCCTATATTGCTAACCTGTGCTTCCGTGGTGCAGGTAAGACAGCTGTATTCATGGAATACCTGACACTGTTCGTGGCCATGTACGGTCACCTGCCTGAGTTTGGTGACATCACTGGCATGATCTACGTGTCTGACTCAATGGAGAACGGGGTAGCATCTGCACGTAAGAACATCGAGTTTCGCTACAACAACAGTGAATTCCTTCAGTACTGGATTCCTGAAGCTAAATTTACCGATAAGTACATGGAGTTTAAGAATCGGGATGGCCACCCACTAGGTGTACGGATGTTCGGTGCCAAGACAGGTCTTCGTGGTACGAAGATCTTTGGTAAGCGCCCTGTGTTGGCAATCCTTGATGACTTGGTTAGTGATGATGACGCCAAGTCTAAGGTGTCCATGATCGCTATCAAGGACACTGTATATAAAGGTGTAAACCACGCACTCGACCCAACACGTCGTAAGGTTGTATTCAACGGTACACCCTTCAACATTGATGACATCCTTATTGAAGCGGTTGAGTCTGGTCAGTGGGATGTGAACGTATGGCCTGTATGTGAGCGTTTCCCTTGCTCACGGGAAGAGTTTGTTGGTGCATGGGAAGATCGCTTCAGCTTTGACTACATACAAGAGCAGTACAACATGGCTGTTGGTACTGGCAAGCTTGGTTCCTTTTATCAGGAGCTGATGCTACGCATTACGTCTGAAGAAGAACGCCTGGTGCAAGATGATGAGATTCGTTGGTACAAACGAGCCAATCTACTCGCTAACCAGACCTCGTTTAACTTCTATGTGACTACCGACTTCGCTACGTCCGCTAAGCAGACAGCTGACTTCTCTGTCATCTCCAATTGGGCATATAACGCCAATGGTGATCTGTTCTGGGTAGACGGTATCTGTGAACGGCAGACGATGGATAAAACCATCGACTCACTGTTTAAGTTTGTTCAGCAGTATCGTCCGCAATCTGTGGGTGTAGAGGTGACTGGGCAGCAAGGTGCATTCATCACTTGGCTCCAAGGAGAGATGCTAAACCGGAACATTTGGTTCAACTTTGCTTCGTCTGAGCAGAGCGGTTCTCCAGGTATTCGCCCTGTTACGGATAAGCTAAGCCGGTTTAACTTAGTAGTTCCTTGGTTCAAGATGGGTAAGATATACTTCCCTGAAGAAATGAGACATTCTAAGATTGTCGGCCAATTCATTGAGCAGATCCGCCTAGCCACACAAAGTGGGCTTAAAGGTAAGGATGACTGCCTCGATACAATTTCCATGCTTGGTTACATGAAGATGTGGAAACCATCTGAATCTGGTCCAGCTACTCCCGATGAAGTTGAGGTGTGGGAGGAGACTCATGGACAAGAACAAGCAACCCCTCTTTCTTCCTACATCGTGTGAGGAATTATGAACGTAGAACAAATGTACGAGGCATTGTCCTATGGGGAATTGTCCAACCTTG
>Ga0265294_10000219_pt1 | contig 73237 bp, 68 predicted proteins | sample MunlanPumphouse3_FD_192504 | JGI IMG/M metagenome (GOLD analysis project Ga0265294, IMG submission 192504) | Groundwater microbial communities from a municipal landfill in Southern Ontario, Canada - Pumphouse #3 | ecosystem: Environmental > Aquatic > Deep subsurface > Groundwater | place...
ATAGGCGAGGAGCTTGACATTTCAAAGCTGAGGTACGGGAAAGTAATAATAATGGCCGACGCCGACGTAGACGGCTCTCATATTAAAACGCTGCTTTTAACGTTTTTCTTCAGGCATATGCGGCCGCTTGTTCAGGAGGGGCATATCTACGCCGCTACCCCCCCGCTCTACCGGGTGTTTAAGGGAAAGCAGGAGTATTACGCCTTTTCGGACGAGGAAAGGGATAAATATATAGACATTATCGGCGGCGCTAATGTTTCCGTCGAACGCTATAAGGGTCTTGGCGAAATGGATGAAAACCAGCTCTGGGACACCACGATGAACCCCGAAACGCGGATTTTAAAGCGGGTGACAATAGAAGACGCGGTTGAGGCCGACGCCATGTTTACCCTGCTCATGGGGGACAAAGTCGAGCCGAGGCGGGAATTTATTGAACAAAACGCCAAGTACGCGCAGAACATTGATATTTAACACACAAAAAAAGCTTATAAATTTTAAGGATGAAAACAATGGCTAACGATAGAGGCGAATTTGACTACACCCCCCACGACGGGCAGAGAATAGACGAAATAGACATAAAAAAAGAGATCAGCTCCTCATTTATTGAGTACGCGATGTCGGTTATAATTTCCCGCGCGCTCCCCGATGTGAGGGACGGCCTAAAGCCTGTTCACAGGAGAGTGCTGTACGCCATGTACGAAGATAAGCTCTTTTATAACGCCCCTTTCCGCAAATCGGCGACCACGGTGGGGTATGTCATAGGGCACTACCACCCGCACGGCGATATGGCGGTTTATGACACGCTTGTGAGAATGGCGCAGACTTTCTCGCTCCGCTATCCGCTTGTGGACGGACACGGCAACTTCGGCAACATAGACGGCGACGGCGCGGCGGCTTACAGATATACCGCGGCGCGGATGGCGAGAATTACAAATCTTATGCTCTCGGACATTGAAAAAGACACGGTGGATTTTGTCCCCAACTTTGATAACAAGCAGAAAGAGCCGTCCTGTCTTCCCAGCCGGTTCCCCAACCTGCTGGTAAACGGCTCGATAGGCATCGCCGTCGGTATGGCGACAAATATTCCCCCGCATAACCTCGGCGAGGTAATCGACGCCGCGATTTTCTGTCTTGAAAACCCCGACGCCACGGTGCGGGAACTAATGTCTATCGTAAAAGGCCCGGACTTCCCAACGGCGGGGATAATTTACGGGAGCGCCGGCATTTACGAAGCCTACGCCACGGGAAAAGGCAGGATAAAAGTAAGGGCAAAAGCGGATATAGAAGAAAAGCGCGGGAGGACGGCGATAATAATCACCGAACTGCCGTATCAGGTTAACCGCTCGACATTGCTTGCCAACATGGCGCAGCTTGTCAAGGACAAGCGGGTGGAGGGCGTTTCCGACATAAGAAACGAGTCGGGGCGGAACGGAATGCGGATTGTCGTCGAGTTAAAACGCGACGCCAACGCTCAGGTTGTTTTAAACTTGTTTTATAAATACACCCAGCTTCAGGACACCTGCGCCGTCAATATGATCGCCCTTGTCGGCGGAGAACCAAAAACGCTGACGCTGCGCGAAATTCTTATTCACTATCTCGCCCACCAAAGGGAGGTAATCACCCGCAGAACATGCTTTGAGCTTAACAAGGCGGAAAAAGAGGCGCATATTTACGAGGGCTATAAGATCGCCATTGACTTTCTCGACGAAGTCATAAAAATTATCCGCGCCTCGGATTCGGTTCAGGACGCCAAAGAAAGGCTTATGGTTCGGTTTGGGCTTGACGAAGTTCAGGCTCAGGCGATAGTCGATATGACTTTGGGGCGGCTTTCGGGGCTTGAGAGAAAGAAAATAGAAGACCGCCTCTTGGAGCTGTATGAGAAAATAAAAGAGCTGAAAGGCATAATAGACGACAAAGACAAAGTCGACGAAATTATAAAAACTGACCTTACCGAAATAAAAGAAAAGTTCGGGGACGCGAGAAAAACAAAAATCGAGGAATCGGGCGAGGACATTCTCATAGAAGACTTGATTGACCGCGAGGACTGTGTGATAACGGTGACCGGCGCCGGTTACATTAAAAGGCTCCCTGTAGAGACCTACACCGTCCAAAGGCGGGGGGGCAAGGGAATAACGGCCATGTCCACAAAGGAAGAGGACTATGTAAAAGACGTTTATATCTCGCATTCCCACGACTCGCTTTTAATGTTTTCAAACATGGGCAAAATGTATACAAAGCGGTGTTTTGAGGTTCCCGAGGCGTCTCGGGTGGCAAAGGGGTCAAATATCGCCAATCTTCTCTCCCTTGACGAGGGGGAGACGATAACAGCCGCCATTCCCATAAACGAGTTTTCCCAAGGCGAATACCTTGTTATGCTCACGCGGCGAGGCGTTATAAAGCGCGTGGAGCTCGCCGAGTATAACCGCAAAAGAGCCACGGGGCTTTACGCCATAACGCTTGACGAGGGCGACGAGCTGTTGTTTGTAATGAAAACGGACGGGAGCAACCATATCTTTGCCGCCACGAGCAAGGGGCTTTCTATCACGTTTGACGAAAACGGGGTGAGACCCATGGGGCGTTACGCCAGAGGAATACGGGCGATAAGGCTGGGCGGCGACGACTTTGTTGTGGGGGCTATCGCCATTCCGGCGGACACCGAGGAAAAGACAATCCTTACGATAACAGAATCGGGATATGGCAAAAAAGCCGAAATTTCCGATTTTACCCCTCAAAACAGAGGCGGCAAGGGAATTTTATGCCACCGAGTAAGCGACAAAACCGGGCTTTTGGTGGGCGCCTCGCTTGTGGGTGAGGAAGACGACGTAATGCTTATCACTGACGCGGGCACAATTATCCGAACTTCGGTGGGGGAAATTCCCGTCTATGGCAGAAACACCTCGGGGGTGATTCTGATGCGCACCAGAGGCGACGCGGTTATAACCGGCTTTGCCGTGGTTTCACCGGAAAGCGAAAAAGACGAGGAAACGCCCGATGATATAATTCTTGATGAGGAAAATCTTGAAAACAGTGAAAATAACGAAAGCGTCCCCGGCGAAGCCCAAGACATTGACGAGGAATAAAAATCAAAACCCAACGGGAGGGAAAGCAAAATGGCGTTGACATCGCTTGTGCTTGAAAACAATCCTAACAAAAAAAACCGGCATGAAATTCTGCTTGCCGCGCTCCGCGACCACTTCAATAATCCCGACATTGATATGGAATACTTGTCGAAAGGAAAGCCGAAGCTCGTTGGCATGGACAAGCATATAAGCGTGACCACCACCGAAAACGTAATGATTTGCGTTGTTTCGGACTCGCCCGTCGGCGTTGACGGCGAACACCTGCCGCGGTTTTCGGCCGAGTCAAAAACCGATTATATCGCCATAGCCGAACGCTTTTTCACCGAGGAAGAGGCCGACTATGTCCGCGAGGGCGAGGATATCGGGATAAGATTTGTTAAGATTTGGGTCAGGAAAGAGGCCTACTGCAAATTCACCGGAAAAGGGCTTGCCGACTTCCCCAACTTTTCGGTCACCGACGGCGAGCGGTTTTTCGCCAAGATAAACGGAACCCCCATTAAAAGGTTTAACGTGGCGTTCCCGGGAAGCGGCGATTATATCTTTGCCGTGGTGGGGGAAAACATATCTGTTTAGCTCAAAGTATTGCGGTTTTTTAGTTTTCCGCTCTGCGAAACAGGCAAAAAGCGCCCCAACTTATAAGAAAAAACTAAAATAATAAAAAACTCTTGTAAAACGGCGGCTTGTGTGATACAATAGCGTCACATTTCGGGCGGTCCAATGCTTACGCAAGAACGCCCCGCTAAAAACAGGAGGAAACCCATGGATTTGCTAAGCATGTTTACTCAAGAGCAGCTAAAAGAAGAAGTCCCAAAATTTGAAATCGGCGATACCGTAAAGGTTTATATCCGTATTGTCGAGGGCGCGCGGGTGAGAACCCAGATTTTTGAGGGCACCGTTATCGCCAAAAGAAACGGCGGGATAAGCGAGACCTTCACGGTACGGCGCGTCTCGTACGGCGTGGGAACCGAAAAGACCTTCCCGCTCCATTCCCCCAACGTTCAGTCGGTGGAAGTCGTGAGAAGGGGAAAAGTCAGAAGGGCAAAGCTTTACTATCTCAGGGATAAAATCGGAAAAGCCGCCAAAGTCAAAGAAAAAATATAACCCCTGCCAAAAAATTGCTTTTCCGCGCGGTAAAGTGCCTGTTTATCCGGGCACTTTTCACTTTATCGGGGGAAAACGCCGCATTCGGGTAACTTTTTCGGTATGTTTTAAATAATTTCACACTTTTATATTGCCAAACGGCCTTTTTAGGGTTAAAATTATATAAGCGGGTCTTCCGAAAAGATCCCCGCCAAAAAACAAACATAAAATAAAAAATCAAGCGAAAGCATATATTTAGTTTTAGCAAGGAGAACGGCCTTGAAAACAACCCGCCAAAGCAAAAGCGTCCCCATTGAAAGAGACCCAACAGAAAGCGGCGTTCAAGTGAAAACCCGCTTACCCGTTATGCAAAGCGTTTACGACTGGCTTGAGACATTTTGTCTCGCGCTGTCGCTGATGGTGTTTATTTTTCTTTTCGCGTTTAAATATGTCACGGTGGACGGCACGTCAATGCTGAACACGCTTGAGGACGGGCAAAAGCTGATTATAACCGATCTCACCGACTACGGGCAGGGTGATATCGTGGTAATTTGCGAGCCGGGGAACGAAAAACCCCTTGTAAAACGAATTATCGCGACCGAGGGTCAAACGGTTGACATTGATTTTGAGACATGGACGGTTAAAGTCGACGGCAAAGCCCTTGACGAGCCGTATATAAGGCGGATGATCGGCTCCCCTATGAAGTCATACGGCTTTTCCGGTCACGCCGTCGTGGGCAAGGGGTGCGTGTTTGTCATGGGCGACAACCGCAACGGCTCGACAGACAGCAGGGTTTTCGGGAGTATTGACAAGAGAAACATCCTCGGCAAGGTTGTTTACCGCCTGCTGCCGGTAAAAAGCTTCGGCTCGGTCGGTTAACGGTTAAGTTATAAAAATGAGCGAGATTGTATGGTTCCCCGGTCATATGGCAAAAGCGAGGAGAAAGATAAAAGAAATTCTCCCGCTTATCGACGTGGTGATTGAAATAGTTGACGCGCGGATTCCCGTTTCCTCGCGCAACCCGGACTTTGACTTTATATTTAAGGCAAAGCCCTGCCTTGTGGTTCTTACAAAGGCCTCGCTTGCCGACCCGGCGAAGACAAAAAAGTTTGAGGAAGTTTTTACCGCCGGGGGGAATACGGCGGTCAGCCTTGACTGCAGGGAAAACCCGGATATGAAAACCGTCACCCGCCTTATTAAAAGTCTTGCCGGTCAAAAACTAAAAAGAGACAGCCAAAAAAACGTCACTCGGCCGGTCAGATGTCTTGTGGCGGGGATAACAAACGTGGGAAAATCCACGTTTATAAACACCTACACCAAAACCAAAAAGGCAAAGACGGAAGACAGGCCGGGCGTCACGCGGCGAAACTTTTGGATAGCCTCCCCCCACGGCGTCGAAATGCTTGACACCCCGGGGCTGCTGTGGCATAAGTTTGACGACCCCGAAGTGGGGTTAAAGCTTGCCGCCACCGGGGCGATAACAGACGATATACTTGACATGCCGCGTATCGCCGCCGGTACTGTCGGGTTAATGCGAAAAGACGGCGGATATAAGGCGCTTCTTGAAAAAAGATATAAAATAAACATTAAAGACAACGACACCGATTTTAAGACGATTGAGAACATAGCCGCGTCCCGCGGATTTATCGTCTCCGGCGGCGAGCTTGACATTGACCGCGCCGCGAGGGTGTTTTTAGACGAGTTCCGCGGCGGCAGGATTGGCAGGATTACTCTTGATTAAAGGGGGTATTATGGCATGACGGGTTTTGGAAAAGGCCTTGTTTGGGACACTCAGAACCATTTTTATGAAAACGGAACGGAAATTATTTGCGGCTGTGACGAGGCGGGGCGGGGTTCTCTGGCGGGGCCTGTGTTCGCCGCCGCCGTGGTGCTGCCGAGAGGGCTTGTCATAGACGGGCTCGGGGACTCAAAAGCCCTCTCCCCCTCAAAGCGGGAGGCGTTGTACGGCGAGATAAGGCGGCTCGCTTCAGGCTTTGCCGTGGCTCATGCCGAAGTCTATGAGATAGAGGCCGTAAACATACTCAACGCCTCGATGCTCGCCATGAGAAGGGCGATTTGTCAGCTTTACCCCATTCCCGACCTCGCGCTTATCGACGGAAATATAGCGCGGGACTTCCCCATAAAAGCAATCCCCGTGCCAAAGGGCGACGGCGTGCTCCCGTCTGTCGCGGCGGCGTCAATTCTCGCGAAGGTGGAAAGAGACAGGTTTTGCGGGGAGATGGACAGCTTTTACCCGGGCTATAATTTCGCGAAAAACAAGGGCTACGCCACAAGAGAGCACAGAGAGGCGATAATTAAAAACGGCCCCTCGCCCATACATAGAAAATCGTTTTTAAGAAAAACACTGGGGGCAAAAAGTGAACAGCTCGACATTTGGCAGAGCTGGTGAGCTAAAGGCGGCGGCCGCCTTTAGGAAAAAAGGGTTTAAAATTATCGCCGAAAACTACCGCGCCGGGCCGGGCGAGCTTGATATCGTGGCGTATAAAAGAGGGCTTGTCGTTTTTGTGGAGGTTAAAACCCGTTCGGGTTCTTCCTTTGGCGGCCCCGCCGACGCGGTGGGCGGCCAAAAGCGGCAAAGAATTGTCGGCGCCGCCGAGCAGTTTCTCCGCGAACAGCAGAGCTCGGGCTGTGTTTTGGTGTATTCAAGGCTTTTGCGGAAGAAAACCCCAAAGCGGGTCAAAAGAACACGCTTTGATATCGCCGAGGTTTTTATGTCAAGGGATTTAAAGCGCCACAGCGTTAATATAATTGAAAACGCGTTTGACGGGGTAAACATATTTGTCTGAACCCGGTTTGAGCCTGAAAGGATATTCTTAAATGAAATTTGTTTCCACAAGAGAAACCGGCGAACTAAAAGCCGGCGGCTCGGTTAAAAAGGAATACTCCTCCCAAAACGTTATTATGGAGGGGATTGCTCCCGACGGGGGGCTGTTTTTCCCCGCCGAGGAGGTTTCTTTTACCCCCGACGAGATAAAACAGCTAAAAAATAAAACCTACGCGGAAAGGGCTTTTTTTATAATTTCGCGGTATTTAACCGATTACAAGCAAAGCGAGCTTATTTCCGCCGCAAAAGCCGCTTATTCCGAGGAAAAGTTCCCGCTCTCCCCCGCGCGGGTAAACAAAGTCGGTGACGAATATTTTCTTGAGCTTTACCACGGGCCGACAAGCGCGTTTAAAGACGTGGCGCTCCAGCTTATGCCAAGGCTTCTTTCGTCCGCCATTCAAAACTCCCGTTCCCAAAAAGACGCGCTCATCCTTGTCGCCACGTCCGGCGACACGGGAAAAGCGGCGCTCGAGGGCTTTGCCGGGGTTGAGAGGACAAAAATTCTTGTTTTTTACCCGGAGGACGGGGTTTCCGAAATTCAAAAAAAGCAAATGCTCACCCAAAAGGGGGGCAACGTCGGCGTTTTCGCGGTTAAAGGCAACTTTGACGACTGCCAGACGGGGGTAAAGGCAATTTTCGCCGACCCTGCCGCGAGAAGACATGCGGAGGAGCGCGGGTATTTCCTTTCGTCGGCTAACTCAATTAATTTCGGCAGGCTTGTCCCGCAGGTGGTTTATTATTTTTCGGCGATTTCGGATCTTGATTTAAAAGACGGCGAGCTTTGCGATATTGTAGTCCCCACCGGGAACTTCGGCAATATTTTAGCCGCCTACATGGCAAAGCGGGCGGGCGCGCCGATACGGAAACTTGTCTGCGCCTCAAATAAAAATAACGTGCTCACCGACTTTTTCAACACGGGCTTTTACAACAAAAAGAGAAGTTTTTATAAAACTTCCTCCCCCTCTATGGATATTCTTGTTTCCTCAAACCTTGAAAGGCTGCTGTATTTAATCGCCGGCCCCGGGCAAACTTTAAAATATATGTCCGAGCTTGGCGAAAAAGGCTATTTTTCTGTCTCGGACGAGGTTAAAAAAGCACTTGACGGTTGTTTTTCGGCCTATTACGCCGAGGAGAGCGACTGCTTTGCCGCGATTCGGGAAACCTTTGAAAACACCGGCTATCTCATCGACACCCACACCGCCGCCGCCGTGTTCGCGGCGGGGGAGTATAAAAAATCTTCCCCCGACGGGGTTAAAACCCTTATTGTTTCAACCGCGTCCCCCTTTAAGTTCGCGCCCGCCGTGTGCAGGGCGCTGGGGCTTAGCTGCGGGGAGGGCTTTTTCGCCGTCGACAGGCTCGCGGAATATACCCGAACGGCTCCGCCGGCCGCGCTTAGCGCGCTAAGGGGCGAAAAAAACCGTTTTTACAAGTCGCTTTCGGCGGGGAATATGTACGGCGGAGTGGCTGAATTTATAAACGCTTAGAGCTGCCGCCGTAAAAATATTAAAAAGGCGGGCGGCGATTGCCGCCCGGTTTTATCCGATATCCCGCGACTTAAAAGTCGCGCAGACCGTGTCGGTGCAACAGGACGCCGACGAAGGGCCGACCGCGATTTTTTCAGCCGTGCAGTGGCCGTTGGCGTCATTATAGTGGCAGGTTTTTACGCTGCAGGTTATTCCTTTATTTATTTTTTCAATTTTAGTTCCGTCTCCGCTTGTGGTTGTAAAGGTTTCCAGAAAAATCACCTCCCGGTTTAGTTTGCCGCCCTTTTAAAAAAATATTCCCGCTTTTCTTTTGAAAAAATCAAAAAAAGCAAGGTTTAAAAACAACAAACTATTTACAAATGACTTATAAAACAAAGGGGTTTATTTACGAAATGTCGGTTTTTGTAATAGCGGACCTTCACCTTTCGTTTTCATCCGAAAAACCAATGGACGTTTTCGGGCCGAAATGGGAAAATCACACCCAAAGGATATTTGAAAACTGGCAAAGCGTCGTGGCGCCCGATGACACCGTTGTCGTCCCCGGCGACGTGTCGTGGAGCATGCGGCTTGACGGGGCAAGGCAGGATCTGCTGTTTCTCGATTCGTTAAACGGCAAAAAAATCATAGGCAAGGGGAACCACGACTACTGGTGGCAGACCCAAAAAAAGCTGCGCGAGTTTTTAGTTAAAATCGGCGCCCGGACGATTGACTTTTTATATAACAACGCGTTCGCGGCCGAAAATTTTATTTTAAGCGGCACAAGGGGCTGGTTCCCCGAAGACAGCTATTCCCCCGAAGACGAAAAAATAGCCCTCCGCGAGGCGGGAAGACTGCGAATATCGCTTGAAAAGGCAAAGAAGCTAAAAGAAACTTACCCCGAAAGCGAAATTATTGTGTTTCTCCACTACCCGCCGGCGTATGGCGGAACGGAATGCAAGCCGATAGTCGAGGTGCTTGCCGAATACCAAATCGGACGTTGCTTTTACGGCCATATACACGGAGGCCCGCCCGAAAAGCAAGTCTTTTCCGCGGGGGGAGCAAGGCTGTTTTGCGTGTCGTCGGACTTTATCGGCTTTAAACCGATGAAAATAAATCAGGCCTGAACCGGCCTTTTTTGTTTGACTTCCATCTTTTTTTTATATGCAATCTTTTTGTCGGTTTTGGCTTTTAAATTTTGTAAATTCAGAGAACAGCAACTTTTTGTCTTTGTGGTTTAGAAACCACAAAGACAAAAAGTTGCTGTTGGAAAGCTATTTCCAACCTCCGTCAACTCGAATAACAGCGCCGGTTATATATGAGGCCGCGGGGGAAGCCAAAAAGAAAACGGTCTCGGCTATATCTTTTGGGAAAGCAACCGATTCAAGGGGTATTTCGCTTGTCAGGCGCCTTATGTCGTCAATCGTGAGGTGGCCGCTCATGTCGGTTTCGACAACCCCGGGGGTTACGCAGTTCACCCTGACGCAAGAGGGGCCGACCTCTTTGGCAAGCGATTTCGTAAACCCGATAAGGGCGGCTTTTGACGTTGAATAGTCAACCTCAAAGCTCCCCCCCACTTCCCCGAAAACCGAGGAAATATTAATGATAGACCCGCTTTTTTGATTTATCATGCCCTGAAGAAAAGCCCGCGTTACGTTTAGCGCGCCGAACATGTTTACCCCATAAAGCTGCCCTTCCTCGGCCTTTGAGACGCATTGAAACAGCTTGCGGAGCCCTACCCCGGCGTTGTTTACCAGCACGTCAAGGCCTCCAATTTGTTTCGCTGCAAGGTTTACCTGCTCTTTATCGGCGACATCGCAGCAATGCATTATAACGCCGCTTTCGCTTAGCTCACCCGCCTCTTTTCGCGACTTTAAATAAAACCCGTGAACCTCATAGCCCGCGGCCAAAAAGCGAAAAGCCGTCTCCCTGCCTATCCCGCGGGAAGCGCCGGTGACAAGCGCCCTCATATCGAGGTTTCCACCAAAACGGGGAGGATTACAGGCTTGCGCTTTGTCTTCTGGGCGATTACCGAGGCGAGGTCTTCGCGGAGGCGGAGCTTTATCGCCTCAAAATCGCGGATATTCCTCGCAAGGCATCTCTCAAGCGATTTTTTTGAAAGCCGTCTCAGCTCATCCATAAGCTGTTCCGATTCCTTTACATACACAAACCCCTTAGAGGTAAGGTCGGGGCCGGTTATGACGCAGCCGGAAGAAAAGTCAACGGTGGCGATAACAATAAGCACGCCGTCCTCCGCCAACCGTTTTCTGTCCCTCAGCACCGTTGTGCCGACGTCCCCCACGCCGTAGCCGTCGACAAGCACCTGCCCGGCGGGAACCTCTCCGTTTTGTGAAAAGGTCTTTTTGCCAAGCTCGATAACCCTGCCGATTTCGGGGATAATTATTTTTTCCTGAGGCATGCCCATTTCTTTCGCCAGCTCGGCGTGGCGCTTTAAATGGCGGTACTCGCCGTGAATGGGAATAAAGCATTCGGGTTGAGTGAGCGCGTGCATAAGTTTAAGCTCTTCCACGCAGGCGTGGCCGGAGACGTGAACTTCCACCGCCGCGTCGTTGACCACCGCGACCCCTCTTTTTAACAGCTCGTTGATTATGTTGTTTATCATTTTTTCGTTCCCCGGGATAGGAGACGAAGAGAGTATCACCACGTCGTTCTTCCCCACCGCCACTTGGTTGTGCTCGCCGAACGCCATTCGGTAGAGGGCGGACATGGGTTCGCCTTGACTCCCCGTGGTTATCAGCGTCACCTGCCCGGGCGGGAGCCGCTTAAGCTCGCTCACGTCGGTAAGTATGCCGGAGGGGATATCCATATACCCCAGCCGTATCGCCGCGTTTACGATATTTATCATAGACCTGCCGGTGAGCACGACTTTTCTGCCGTGTTTGGCGGAGGTGTTTATTATTTGCTGTACCCGGTGAATGTTTGAGGAAAACGTGGCGACCACAAGCCGGCGATCCTTAAGGGCGAAATATCGCTCGAAAGAAGTGTAAAGCCGTATTTCCGAGGGGGTGTAACCCGGGCGTTCGGAATTTGTGGAATCGCACATGAGGAGCCTTACGCCTTTTGACCCCAACACCGCGAACCGCCGAAGATCCATTTTTTCGCCGTGGACGGGGGTGTGGTCGATTTTAAAGTCGCCGGTGTGGATAATCCTCCCCACCGGGGTTTCAATGCAAAGCGCCACCGAATCCGGTATCGAGTGGGTGACGGAAATAAACTCAACCGAAAAAACGCCGAACGACAGGGTCTGCCCCGCTTTAATCTCGTTAAGAGTTGAGGTTTCAATCAGCCCGTGCTCGTCAAGCCTCCCCTCAAGGATTCCCAGCGTAAGCCGGGTGCCGTAGACGGGAACGCTCACGCGCTTCAGCAGATAGGGTATGGCGCCTATGTGGTCCTCGTGCCCGTGGGTAAGGATAAGCCCTTTGATTTTATCGCTGTTTTCAACAAGATAAGACATATCGGGTATTACAAGGTCAACGCCGAACATCTCGTCGTCGGGGAAAGCGAGCCCGCAATCTATAACAATAATGTCCTTGCCGTACTCAAGCACCGTTATATTTTTTCCAATGCCGTCAACCCCTCCGAGGGGTATGATTTTTAGGTTTTGTTTTTGTTTTTCTCTTTTTGTCATTAAATGTCCTCTTTTCGCCGCATATACTATTATGTACTTGCGCGGAGTTTTTGTCAATAGATAAAAAAAGTCATATATTGTATTGTCGAGCGTTTTACATAATATTTTATTTATTATGACAGAAGGCTTGACTATCGCGGCGTTTTATGTTATTTTACTTAATAGAATTGCGAAAGGAAAACGACAATGGAGCGTATTTGTATAAACGGCGGCATACAGCTGAGCGGGGAGATAGAAGTTAGCGGGATGAAGAACGCGGCGCTCCCCGTTTTGTTTGCCACTATCCTCGCGGAGGGCGTAAGCGTTATTGAAAACCTTCCGAATATCAGCGATGTGGCCGATTCCTTGGAGATTCTCCGCTGCATGGGCGCGGAAATAACCATGCTTGACAGTTCGACGGTAAGAATAGACACCACAAACATTGTTTGCGGTTCGGCTCCCTATGACCTCGCGCGGAGCATGCGCGGCTCTTATTATGTGCTTGGCGCCGAGCTCTCGCGTTTCGGCAGGGCAAAGTCCGCCGCCCCGGGCGGCTGCGACTTTGGAGTTCGTCCCATAGACCAGCATATCAAAGGGTTCAAGGCGCTGGGGGCTGTCGTCGAGACAATAGACGGCCGCGTGGTGTGCGAATGCGGCGGCCAGCCCAAAGGGGCGGGGGTTTACCTTGATATTGAGTCCGTCGGCGCGACAATTAACATAATGCTTGCCGCCTCAAAGGCTGAAGGCCTTACGGTTATAGACAACGCGGCGAAAGAGCCCCATGTCGTTGACGTGGCGAACTTTCTAAACACCTGCGGCGCGGATATTATCGGCGCGGGGACCGACGTTATCAAAATCAAAGGGGTAAAACGGCTTCGCGGGGTGACCTATGCGATTATTCCCGATATGATCGAGGCGGGCACGTATATGATCGCCGCCGCGGCGACAAAGTCAAAGCTTACGGTAACAAACGTTATCCCCAAGCACTTGGAATCAATAACCGCAAAACTTATGGAAATGGGCGTAACTGTGCGGGAGGGCGACGAGTCGGTGACCGTCGACGGCAGGGGCGAGGTAAAAGCCACAAAGATAAAAACGCTTCCCTATCCCGGCTTTCCCACCGACTTAAACCCGCAGATATGCGCGCTTATGTGTTTGGCAAACGGAACCAGCTTTATTTCCGAAGGGGTGTTTGACAACCGTTTCCGCTATACGGGAGAGCTCACGCGGATGGGCGCGGAAATTAAAGTCGACGGCAAAACTGCCGTTATCACCGGAGTAAAACGGCTTAAACCCGCCGTCATAAAAGCCGTTGACTTAAGAGCCGGGGCGGGCATGGTGGTCGCGGGGCTTGCGACCAAAGGCAAAACGGTGATAGAAGACATCCATCACATTGAGCGGGGCTATGAAAACCTTGTGGGTAAGCTTTTCAACGTGGGCGCCGATATTAAAAGGGAATACGCCGCCGATGACTTTTCGGTAAAGGTTAATTAGCTTTAAATCACCTGAACTTTAACCCAAAAAAGCCCGTACGGGCTTTTTTATGTGGGTGAAGCGGCGGATTTATAAAATTTTATCCTCAAGCTGTTTGAAGGCCTTTTTGCACTTTTTAGCTATGGTTTCCCTGTTTTCTATGCAAGACACCGTCGCCCCGGCGACAAGACCCGAGATAACCGCTATCATTATCGACGACCATATTATTTTGCATTTTATTCGTTCAAACATTAAATTGTCCTCCGATTTTTACATTTAACTTAGTCTTGATAGTATTTTGTTCGTTTGGAATTTAAATATGCAGCTCGCGGAAATTTTTCGCTTTTCCCGCCATAATAAACAAGCGGCCGGGTTTGCCGTAAAAGCAAAGCCGCGGTGAGTTCGCGACCATCCTCACCTGAAAAAAAACTACGGAGAAAAACAAAACAAATGAAAACGAAAAAGCAAAAGACAAGATTTATCGCCTCGTCGTCGCTTATCGCCTCGCTTTATATTCTTCTCACCTATCTTTCATTTTTGGCGGGGCTGTCCGGCGAGGGGCTTGTCCAGTGCAGGCTTTCGGAATCCCTCTGCGTTCTCCCCGCGTTTACCCCGGCGGCAATCCCCGGGCTGGCGGCGGGCTGTTTCCTCTCTAACATTCTCACGGGAGGGGCGGCGTGGGACATTGTGTTCGGCTCGCTCGCCACGCTTATCGGCGCGCTGATAACCTATTGGTTTAGGCGGTTTAAGTTTCTTTCACCTCTTCCCCCCATCGCCGTGAACACCGCGATTATCCCTTTTGTGCTGAAATACGCTTACGGCATCCCAAACGGACTCCCCGTTTTGGCGGGTTTTGTTTTCGCGGGGGAGGCGATAAGCTGCGGGATTTTTGGGTCTTTGATCGTGGTGACGCTTGAAAAAACAAAAAGCGGGAGAGCAATTAAAGAACTTTTGTAAACTGTTTTTTATCTAAACGGCAAAAAAACAAAAATCGCGGAGCTATGGTTGCTTTGTGATATACTTATTTTGCAAACAAGCCTTTTTAACCCAAAAAGACCTTGACAACAGCAAAAAGTAAATATATAATGGTTAACGCCGTTTTAAAAGGGGATTTTTATGCTTGACCTTACCCGGATAATAAATGGTGAGACAAAAAGAATAACTTTTGAAAGGGAATACCCTGTAAGTGACCTGTCGGCCGATATTTTAAGCGGATTTGCGCTCGTCAAGGGTTTTTGCGAAATCAGGGCTGACAGTTCGGATTTTATTGATTTTCACGCCGACTTTTGTCTTTCGCTGAACGTTATCTGCGCCAGATGCGGCGGCGAGTTTGACACCAAACTTGAGTTTTCGCTGTTTTACCCCGTCGCGGCAAAGCTTACCAACCCCGACAAAGATCAAGACGAATATCTCATCTTGGAAGACGGGAAGCTGGATATCGACGAGATTTCACGAACGGCAATGATTTTAAACCTCCCCGTAAGGTTTTTGTGCGGGGACGACTGCGAAGGGCTTTGCCCTTTTTGCGGGGCTGACCTTAACAAAGCGGACTGCGGCTGCGACTTCAGCGCGCCCGACCCGAGATTGCGGAAATTAAAAGAATATTTTAATAAAGAAAAAAACAAAGGCTAACATTTTTCCGGCATAAAATAAGCCGGGAAATGTCAATAGGAGGTGCCGTCATGGCAGTACCAAAACGAAAAACTTCAAAAGCGAGAAGAGACAAACGGCGTTCCAGCGTGTGGAAGCTTGACAGTCCCGAAATGTCCAAGTGCCCGAAGTGCGGCGAATATAACCTTGCCCACAGGGTTTGCAGCAAATGCGGAACATACGGAGGCAAGACGGTTTTAGAAGTTAAAACCGAAGACTGATTCGTAAAACTGGCGGAGTTGCGTTTGCATCCGCCTTTTTATGTGTTTTGTTTTTGTGGGATATACACCGGGCGGTAAATCGGTAAAATTATGGTGACAATAAAAAACGTTGAAAAAAATACCCCCGCCTATAAAAAGGGGGTCAGAGCCGGGGACGCGCTCTTGGCGATAAACGGCAAGCGCATAAACGACGTGCTTGACTACCGCTTTTACGCGGCCGCCCAAACCGCCGTTCTCTCGCTTGAGCGGGGGGGAGCGGCGTTTGACGTGACGGTGAAAAAGGGAATATACGACGACTTGGGCCTTGGTTTTGAGAGCTATCTTATGGATAAAAAAAAGGCTTGCCGCAACAAATGTGTTTTTTGTTTTATCGACCAGAACCCGCCGGGGATGAGAAAAAGCCTTTATTTTAAGGACGACGACGACAGGCTCTCGTTTTTGCAGGGGAATTATATCACCCTTACAAACGTTTCGGATTCCGATATCGAGCGGATTATAAAAATGAAAATAACCCCCATAAACGTTTCTGTCCACACCATGAACCCCGCTTTGCGGGTACGCCTTATGGGGAACCGTTTCGCGGGGGAAAAGCTTAAATATCTCTTTAGGCTGGCGGAGGGCGGCGTGGGGTTAAACCTCCAGTTTGTGCTCTGCCGCGGAATAAACGACGGGGACGAGCTTGAGTTTTCCTTGTCCGAGATAAAAAAGCTTAAAACGCTTAACTCCGCAGCCATTGTTCCCGCCGGGCTTACAAAGCACAGAAAAAGGCTGTTTGAGCTTTTGCCGTATGACAAAAGCTCCGCCGCGAAAGTCATTGATATAGTTGAAAGACACAACGAGGGCTATATAAAGGAAACCGGGGAGGGCAGGGTTTTTTGCTCCGACGAGTTTTACCTCGCCGCGATGAGAGCGCTTCCCCGCGCCGAGAGCTACGGCGATTTCCCGCAATACGAAAACGGGGTGGGAATGCTTGCCGACCTTTGTGAAACCTTTAGAAATACCCTTGAAGACTTAAAAGGGCAGACCTGCCCCCCCGGGATTCTTCATGTTGTCACCGGGGAGAGCGCCCACCCGTTTATTTCTCTTTTGGCGGAAGAGTTTCGCGGCGTTTTCCCGGAGAGGGGAATTATTGTACACAAGATAAAAAACACTTTTTACGGGGAGACAATAACAGTCAACGGCCTTTTGACCGGCGGCGACATTATTAATCAGTTAAAGGGAAAAATATCGGGGACGGCGCTGATATGCGGCTCGCTCTTAAACTCCGACGGTGTTTTTCTTGACGGCGTCACCCCTGCCGAGGCGGAGGAAAAGCTTGGAGCCCGGTTGGTTTTTGTGAAAAATAGCGGGGAAAGTCTTTGCATAAGTTTTTTTAGCAGTTGAAAGGAAATGTTATATAAATGAAGCTGGGCACTATCGCGATTGTCGGCAGGCCGAACGTGGGGAAATCCACTTTTTTTAACAAAATAATCGGAAAACGGCTTTCCATTGTCGACGACACCCCCGGCGTTACCCGCGACCGAGTGCTTTCGCAGTCGGAATGGAACGGGAAACATTTCTTTTTAATTGACACCGGCGGAATTGAGCCGGAAATCAAAGAGGGGCTGCTTCGCCAGATGAAAGAGCAGGCGGAGGCGGCAATCGGAATCGCCGACGTCATTATTTTAATTGTCGACCTGACTTCCGGGATAACAGCGAATGACAGGGATATCGCCGCTTTTCTTAAAAAATCACAAAAGCCCGTTATTGTCGCCGTCAACAAGGTTGATTCCGTGGGGGACACCCCCGCGGGGTTTTATGAGTTTTACGAGCTTGGCTTCGGCGACGTGTTCCCCGTGTCCTCGCTCCACGGCACGGGTACGGGGGATATTCTTGACAGGGCGGCAGAGCTGCTGCCGGACTATGAGGGCGGCGGCAGTGACGGGGAAAAAATCGCGGTGGCTGTTATCGGCAAGCCCAACGCGGGGAAATCCTCTATAGTCAACACGATTATCGGGGAAGAGCGAATGATTGTTTCCGAAAAGCCCGGGACAACCCGCGACGCGGTAGACACCGATTTTGAGAACAAATACGGCTCCTACCGTTTTATCGACACCGCGGGGATAAGGCGATACGCCAAAATTGAGGATAAAATCGAAAAATATTCGGTCATAAGGGCAAAGGCGGCGGTGGGAAGAGCCGACGTCTGCGCGCTTATCGTCGACGCGACCGAGGGCGTGACGTCTCAAGACGAGCGCATCGCGGGGATAGCGCACGAGGCGGGGAAACCCACCGTTATTGTCATAAATAAGTGGGACGCGGTTGAAAAAGACAACTCGACCACAAACGAATACACCAAAAAGGTTTATGACGCGCTGTCGTATATGACCTACGCGCCGCTGGTGTTTGTTTCGGCTAAAACCGGCAAGAGAGTGGACAGGCTCTTTCCCGAAATAAACAGCGTCTTCGCGTCTTCGCGAAAGCGGATAACCACCGGTCTTTTAAACGACATTTTAAACGAGGCGATGGTTCGAGTCCAGCCCCCGACCGACAAGGGGAGGCGGCTTAAGATTTTTTATATGACCCAGACCGGTGTCGCGCCGCCTAACTTTGTGGTGTTTGTAAATAAGGCCTCTCTTTTTCATTTTTCCTACCAGAGATATATTGAAAACTGCATAAGGAACGCGTTCGGCTTTGACGGCACCCCGATAAGGCTTGTGGTCAAGCAAAGAGGGGAAGAAATGCCTTGACTTTTGTAATGATATTTTGTAATGATAAATGATAAATATGCTTTAAGGTTAGAGGTAGTTTAAAAAGTTTTAAAGAAAGGCGCGGCAACGGGATGAGAGTAAAACCAAAAAAGACATTTTTCATGCTCTGGCTTTTAGGGGGGCTGACTTCCGCTTTTCTTGTCCTCTCGCTTGTCGTGAGACACGCCGGAAAAACAATTTATTTTTCCGGGTTTTTCACAAGCCTTGCCAAAACCTCCATTGACCCGGGCTCTCCGCTCAACACGGTGGTTTTTTTCGCCATCATGGCTTTTTGCGCCGTTTCCGCTTATTTGCTGGGGAGCGTTAACTTCGCCGTTATGCTCAGCCGCGAAAAATACGGAGACGATATCCGCCGCCACGGCAGCAAAAACGCCGGGATGACAAACATGATACGGGTCTACGGCAAAAAAGACGGGATATACACCATTTTGGGTGACGCGCTTAAAACTTCCGCCGCGGTGCTTATGGCAAGGTTTTTCGCCGGGGAGTTCGGGGCGTATCTCGCCGGGCTCTTCGCCGTGCTGGGGCATATCGCCCCCGTTTGGTATAAATTTAAAGGCGGCAAAGGGGTTGTGTCCTCCGCGATAGCAATTCTCGCGCTTGACCCGATTTATTTCGCCGTGGTGCTCGCGGTTTTCCTCATGGTGTTTTATTTTTCCCACTATGTCTCAATGGGTTCGGTGGCGGGGGCGTTTGTTTACCCCGCCGTGGTTTATTACGGGTTTATTATCCGGAGCGGGGGAAACCCCGGCTCGGTTCCGCCCCCCGCGATGATTTTCGCGGCATTTATAGGGGTTATGGTGATTTTTATGCACCGCTCCAATATCCGGCGGGTCTATTACGGCGAGGAACAAAAGTTTTATTTGTTTGACAAGTCAAAGAAAAAAGGCGGTAAGCCGTAATGCCGCTCGCCGAAGACATTCGTCCGACCCGCCTTGACGAAATATGCGGGCAGACCCACATTTTGGGTAAGGGCGCGCCGCTGAGACGGCTTATTGAATCGGGGCATATCCCAAACCTTACGTTTTACGGGCCGCCCGGCACAGGGAAGACAACCGTGGCGGGGATAATCGCCTCGCTCTCCAACCGGCGGTTTTATAAAATCAACGCGACCACCTCGACCGTGGCGGACGTAAGAAAAACGCTTGAGGGGACAGATTCGCTGTTCGCGTTTGACGGAATACTTATTTACATAGACGAAATCCAGTATTTTAACAAAAAACAGCAGCAAACGCTGCTTGAACATATGGAGGACGGCAGGGCGACGCTTATAACCTCAACCACGGAATCCCCCCGCTTTGCCCTCTACCCCGCGTTTTTGTCGCGGTGTACCTGCTTTGAGTTTTTTCCAATAAAACCAAAGGATATCCTCCCCGCGCTGGAAAGAGGGATTTTAAAGCTTTTTTCGGAATATGGGGAAAAGACGTTTGAAGAAGGATTTGCCGATGAAATTGCCCGAGCCTGCGGCGGGGATATGCGGCGGGCGCTGAATACGCTTGAAAACATTTATTTCGCCTCCGGCGCTGTTCTTGAAAAGTCGTCGGTTTCGGCTTTTGCGGCCTCGACCGGTTGGGAAGACAGGGATGCGGTCTATGACCTGCTATCAGCGCTCCAGAAATCGGTCAGGGGGTCAGACCCCGACGCATCGGTGTTTTATCTCGCCCGGCTGTTAAAAGAGGGCGGGCTTGAGCCCGCCTGCAGAAGACTTTTGGTTATGGCGTCCGAGGACGTAGGTCTTGCCAACCCCCACGCCCCCGCGACGGTTAAATCCTGCGTGGATTCGGCGCTGAGCGTCGGGATGCCTGAGGCCGGAATAATACTGTCAAACGCGGTGCTGCTGCTCGCCACGTCGCCAAAGTCAAACTCTTCCTCCGCCGCTTATTTTAAAGCCTGCGAGGATATCGATAAAGCCGCGCGAAGCGGCGAAAAAGCCATTCTTTCGGTTCCCGCCCATTTGATAAACACAAATGAAAACTCCGGTTATCTTTATCCGCATGACTTCCCGGGGCATTATGTAAAGCAGGATTATCTCCCCGAGGGCTTAAAAAACCGAACTTACTTTGAGTTTGGCGAGAACAAGACCGAAAAAGCCGCGCGCGAATATTGGCAAAAGGTCAAGGAAAAGTCATAGTCATAGCGACCTTTGTTTAAAAATATCGGTATAGACAAGCCTGCCGCCCATATAACCTGATTTTTTCAGCGCTATCTCTCTTACGGTCATAACCGGCGAGAGTTTAATTTGGGGGAGAATTTCGACTGCTTCCGTCCGCCTTATAAGGGTGATGTGCGGGGTGTATTTGCGCCCCTCTTGGGTAAACCCCGCTTTTGTAAGGCGGGATGAAATATCCCCGGCGAGGGAGAACAGCCCGCCGCTCTTTACCGAAACATATATCACCCCGGTTTTTTTAAACTCACCGACGTAGTCGAGGTTGATATCAAACGGGCTAAAAACCGTTTTGCCCAGTACTTTTTTAACGTCTTCGACCCGGCTTGTCTCGCCTATAAAGGCAAGCGTTAAGTGCAGGTTTTCTTTGCCGACAAGTCTGCCGGAAAAGTTTTTTTGAGAAGACACTATTTCCTTTTGGAGCGCTAAGAGGTAATCCGTCATCGCGCCGTCAAGATCTATGGCTATAAATAGCCTTAAAACACCCACAATTAACCCCTTTACCGTAAATTTTGCCGCTATAACGCGCTTTGCGGCAGGAAAATCAATAAAAACCAAAAAATTCATTTGAGCCGGGCAGGCGGGGAGGAAAAATGGAACCGATTGTAATAAACAGACGAAAAAACGAAAAGTGGCAGTCGATTGAAGTCGCGCGCGCTCACTTTAATTCAATGAAGCTTATAAAGGCCTATAAAACCGGTTTTTCGCTTGCCGCGGTAATCCTCGCCGTAGTGGCGGTTTATAAAATCGCCGCGAAAAGCTATTCCGACCTGACGCTGATAGCCTCGCTTTTGGCGGCGGCTTTGGTTTTCACACTTTGGATTTTTATTAAACCCTCAATCGACGGCAGGCGAATGTATTTTGAGGGTCTGCTGGCAAGCGGCGACGGCTTAACCTTTGAAACCCGCCTTTATGACGATAAAATTGAGCTGGTGTCCGAGGGCGAAACGCTTTCGTCGCTTCCGCTGTCGCGGGCGGTCAACGCTTTTGAGACAAAAAACCTTTATGAAATTATCCTGCTCGACGAAGAAGAAACCCTTGTCGGCCATATGCTGCTGAAGGGCGGATTTGAAAAGGGAACCCTTTCGGACGTCAAGCGAATTATCCCCCCCGGCCAAAAACAGCCTTAAGATATTTAAACCGCAAGCCGTGGCAATATGCTACGGCTTGATCTTTTAATGGCGGTATTTTATTTTCCGCCGAAATAGCCGGCGGTGAATTTGCCCTCCGAAACCGCCGCCCTCACCCTGCCGTTTGAGGTGGCGAAGACAGTTGTCCCGGTTGAGGACAGGAGCGCCGAGAGGTCTTCGTCAATGTCGCCCTCGGACTTTGAGGTATAAACCGCGTAGGGCGACGGAAAATTTGTTATAAAAACTCTCAGCCCCTTGTTAAAGCTGCCGTGGTGGGGGAGCTTGAACAGCGTATAGCTCTCCTCGCAGACCTGATAAAACTCGCGCATCCTGTCTTTTTGCGCGTCCCCCGCCAAGAGAAAGCTGTACCCGCCGTAAAAAACGGAGGTTATAAGCGAAAAGTTGTTTTCGTCGTCATACGCCTCTTTTTCAGGGGAATTAATAGCTATTTTCGCTCCGCCGTACTCGGCGGAGTAATTCTCGCTCAGCCTTAACAGGCTTGTGCCGGTATCGTCAACAGCCCTCAGCAGCTTTTTATAAAGCGGGGTATCGACCTCAAAATCCGGCATAATCACAAGGCCGACGTCGTAATCTCTCACGATGAGATACGCGCCGCCGATATGGTCCTTGTCGAAATGGCTGAGTATAAAACAGTCGATTTTCTCAATTCCGTATTCGTCAAGGACGGTTTTTATCGCGGGGTAGTTTTCCTCATAGGCGGCGTCATTTATAATAACGTGTCCGTCGGCGCGGATAATAATGCAGTCGGACTTTCCCGTGCCTAAAAAATCCACGGTAAAGCCGGGCGGCGGCTTTGGCTTAACCGAGCAGGAGAAAAACGCCGGCAGACCCAGCGTCAGCGCGACAGCCGCCCCCGCGGACTTTAAAAAGCTGAGCATTTTCATGGTTTTGCTTTTACGCCAAAAGCCCGTCGATTTCGTCTATGAGCGAATCAAAAAGGCGAAGCGCGGCGGTTATGGGTTCGGGGGTTTCCATATCAACCCCGGCTTTTTTAAGGAGCGTTATGGGGTCGCTGATGCAGCCGGAGGACAAAAAGTCAATATAACCCCTCACCGCGCTCTCGCCCTCGTTTTGAACCTTTTCAGCCAGCGCCATGGCGGCGGAAAACCCGGTCGCGTACTGATAGACATAGTAATTCATAAAGAAGTGGGGGATTCTCTCCCACTCGTGGGAAATTTCCCGGTCGACGCTCACATGCCTGCCGTAGTATTTTTGGTTAAGCTTGTAATACATGTCGCAGAGCAGGTCGGCGGTAAGGGATTCGCCCTTTTCGCAGGTTTCGTTTATTTCCATTTCAAACTCCGCGAACATTGTCTGGCGGTAAAGCGTGGTGCGGAATTGCTCCAAGAAGTAGTTTATAAGGTAGGCCTTTTCCTTTTTGTCGGTCGTGAGCGACAGCAGATGTCTCATGAGCAGCGCCTCGTTAAAGGTGGAGGCGACTTCGGCGACAAAAATGACATAATCGCTGTAAACCGGGGTTTGATTTTTATTTGAAAGGTAGGAGTGGAGCGCGTGACCCATCTCGTGGACAAGCGTAAAGGCGCTGTCAAGCGTGTCGTTGTGGTTTAGGAGCACAAAGGGGTGGACGGGGGTTCCGCAGGAATACGCCCCTCCCCGTTTTCCCTCGTTTTCATACACGTCTATCCAGCGGTTTTCAAAACCGGTTTTTAAAATAGAGAGATATTCTTCTCCGAGCGGCGCCAAAGCCTCCAGCGCGTAAGACTTTGCCTGTTCAAAGTCAACTTTAATGTCCGCCTCCGGGACAAGAGGGGTGTAGAGGTCGTACATATGGAGAACTTGCGTTTTCATTATCTTTTTTCTAAGCGCCATATATTTGTCAAGGCTCGCCATGTTGTCGTTGACGGTTTTTATAAGGTTTTTATAAACCGTTACCGGCACTTCTGTCCGAAACAGCGCGCGGTGCATGTTTGACTCGAACTTTCTCGCCTTTGTATAAAAAATCTGCTGCTTTATCTGTCCGTCAAAGAGCGCAGCCATTGTGTTTTTAAACGTCCCTAAAGTGTTATATATCGACAAAAAGGCGCTTTTCCTTACGTTTTCATCGGTGGATTCCAAAAGTGGGAGAAAGCTTGCTTGGGTGACCTTTTTTGTCTTGCCGTCGGAATCGGTGATATCGGGGAACTTTAAATCGGCGTTGGTGAAAGCCGACGCCACGTTGCCGGGGATGTCGGAAATCTCGCCCGAAGCGGCTAAGATCGCCTCTTCGTTTTCGGTAAGCGTGTGGGGTTTAAACGCTCTCTGGCGCTCAAGAGCGCGCTTGTAGTGGGCAAGCCCCGGCTCGTCCTTGTAAAAGCGCGTCAGGGTTTCTTCGGGGATATCCACGACTTCGGGCGTTTCAAAAGCAAGCTTGGCCGCCACGGAAGTGGCAATCGACACGGCTTTTCCCAAAAACCCCTGATATTTTGAGTTTGACTTGTCCTCGTCCGACTTTAGCATGGCGTAGACATAAGTTTTTGTCAGAGCTTCGTTCAGTTCCTCGCCCTTTTTCTGGTATTCTAAAAGATTTTTGGCGTCCTTGCCGAGCTTTCCTTTATAAGAGGCTAGAGAATCGGACAGGGAAATAATTTGTTCAAAGCTTTTCTCCCAGTCGCCGTCAGAGAGAAATAAATCAGTGGTTGCCCAAGAAAACTCTTTTTTAACCTTACTTCTTTCCATTTAAAACATCCCTTTCTTTTTTGCGCTTGCGGATTAATAAATCTTTTTTGTAAAGCGTATTTATTTTGAATTTATTCCCTTTTGTTTATTATAATTAATTTCCCCGCGAAAACAAGGATTTTGAGTCAAAAACCTTGTTTGTTTTTGATTTTTGACTTTGCCTTTTGCGCTTGCCGACCCGCGGGCGGGTTGACAAAGCAAAAAAACACGGGTATAATCTTAACTTAAGCCGCCAAAAGGCAAACGGCGCGGCTGAACACAAGAATTTTCAAGGAGGGCAGGCGAAGGTATGAAACTGTATATTATCCGCCACGCGGATCCCGATTACGCCAATAACACCATAACGGAGTTTGGGCATCTTGAGGCGAACGCGCTGGCAAATTACCTAAAAGACGTTAAAATCGATAAAATATTCACGTCCCCGCTCGGCAGGGCAAAAGACACGGCGCGCCCCACCTGCGAGGTCAAAGGGCTTGACTACACGGTGCTCGACTGGACTGCCGAGAGCATGGATTATATGCGGCGGATAAACCGTCCGGAGGAATTAAAATATTGTTTTTCGGTAAAAGACGGGGTGACCGGCTTTGTTGATTTTAGCGATGAGGACAGGGGAAACACCATAGACAGCCTTATAAAGGGTTCGGATGAGTTTTTAAAATCATTCGGGCTTGTCAGGGAGGGCGGCAGATACCGGGTAGAGTCCGAAGACCACAGCCATGTCTGCGTGTTCTGCCACGGGGGTTTCGGCGGCGCGTGGATTTCTCATCTTCTCTTAAGGCCGCCCGAAATGGGCTGGTGCGACATAAGGCTCAGAACCTCAAGCATCACGGAGTTTAACTTTAAGGACGACGGCAGCGGGTACGCTTTCCCCGTGCTTGTCACCCTCGCGGCGACCCCTCATATCGTACTCTCGGGTCTCAAGCTTAACGATAGATAAAAACCTTTGGTTTTATCGTGTTATATCAAACAGCGAATACATACCCGAATAAACTATTTCCGCGAGATCGCCCGGGCGCGAGATAGTTTTTTCGGTGTCGATTCCGCAAAACCGCTCTTGTTCCCCGCCTTTGTGGTTGTCGGTGCCGGCCACCCGCTTTAGCGAGTAATATCTCGCGTAGTTGTCGGCCGCCTTGTTTTCAATATCGTTGCGGTTGGCGTTTATCACCTCCACCGCCGCCGCCTTGCGGGGGAGAAGCCTTATCATCTCAATATAAGAAGACTCCCGGAACGGGTGCGCTTGGGCTATAAAAGCCCCCTGACCCGCCATAAAGTCAAGCCCTTCGCCTAACCTCATGTCTTTTATGGCGCTGTTGTTTTTAAGCCAGTCCTTGTCAAGCCCATAGACGAGAAAGTCTGTCCCCGAATGGGGTAGACAAGTGTATTCAAAACCAAAGAATACGGGAAGACCAAGCTTTTCGCCCTCTTCCCTTGCCTTTTCGTATCCCGCGCAAAAAGCGTCAATGTGTTCTTCCCAGCAAACTCCCTCCGGAAGCGGCCGGCCGCAGATAAAGTGGTCGGTGATAAACACTCCCGCCCACCCATGCGAGGCGTAAAACCTGATTACCTCGGATGCGGGCACCTTCGCGCAGGGGGAAACTTCTTTTGTGTGGCAGTGGAGCTCATACCTATTCATGGACATGACCTTTTTTGCGGAATAAAAATAAATAAGCCGTCAAAATTTTTCCTTCACTTTTGTTTTTTAATTATATATTTCAAAACTTTAAAATGCTTTGCCTTTGCCGTTTTAACTTGCGGCTTTGGCGGCTTTTTTTGTATGTTTTGGAACTGTTATGAATATGTTTTCCCATTAACGGAATAATAATAACACCATTTTGAAAGGGGATTAATTAATGGCTGTTAACAAAAACGAAAGGCAGCTTAGAAACGAGCCCGCCGGTCAGCAGGCCGAGGATGCGTCGCGAAACGAGTCCCGCGCCCAGAACCGCGCCGGGCAAAACACGGGCGAATCCGCCGCGAGCGGCGCTCCCAAGGGGAAAGGTAAAAAAAAGAAAGGAAACCAAGGCAACCGGTAAAATTTTTGCCCGTCTTTTTGCTTGCGGGGCAGTTTTAGCCAAAACCGTCCCGTAAGCGGAAAGGCAGTTTCCGCCAAGATTTATTTGTTTCGCTCCGGGTCAGTCCCCCTCAAAGAGAGGGGTTGAAAAATATCTCTCCGCCGTGTCGGGGAGGATTGTCACGACCGTCTTCCCCCTGCCTAACTTTTTGGCGAGCCTTTTCGCGGCGGCGACATTCGTGCCGCTTGAAATTCCGCACATTATCCCCTCAAGCTTTGAGAGGTCTTTCGCGGTGCGGATTGCCTCGCTGTCAGAAATTATGGCGATATATGTATAAATATCGCGGTTGAGTATCGGGGGAATAAGCCCGTCGCCGATTCCCATCTGCAAATGAGTGCCGATATTGCCGCCGGCGAGAATGGCGGCGTTTTCCGGTTCCGCCGCCCAGATTTCAATATCCGGGTTTTTTTCTTTCAGCACTTCGCCTATCCCCGTTATTGTCCCCCCCGTGCCTATTCCCGAGCAAAACCCGTCAACGCTCCCACCCACTTCGGCGAGAATCTCCATCGCCGTGCTTTTTCTGTGCGCCATGGCGTTTGAGGGGTTTGAAAACTGCTGCGGCACAAACACGTTTTTGTCTGACCTTGCCATTTCGTCGGCGAGCGCCACGCAGCTCGCGATACAGTCGCCTATGTTGCCCTTGTCATGTACAAGGATAACCTCCGAACCGTAATGCCTGACGAGCTTCCGCCGCTCCTCCGACACCGAGTCGGGCATTATTATAACCGTTTTATAGCCCTTTACGGCGCCGACAAGCGCAAGGCCGATGCCTTGGTTTCCGCTTGTCGGTTCTACAATTATTGTGTTTTTATTAATAAGTCCGGCTTTTTCTGCAACTGAAATCATATTGTGGGCGGTTCGCGTTTTAATTGAGCCGCCGATATTAAGCCCCTCAAACTTTACAAGTATATCGGCGCCGTCCGGGTCGGGAATTCTATTAAGCCTGACCATGGGAGTGTTCCCTATGGCGGAAAGGACGTTGTCAAAAATCATTACGGCTCCAATACCTGTTTGTCTTGTGTTTTTTTTGTTTAACTTATTTTTAATACCCGGCTTATATCATTATATGTTATATGATACACTATCCGCTATGGACTTTACAAGAGAAAGAGAAAGGGAAAAAGCGTATCAAAAAACAATATAACATATATTATAGTATTTGTGTTCCGACTTCTTTATCAAACAAGCAACAAACTGTTAAAATTCTTGGATTTATTGACACTTCACCCACGCGATGTTATACTGAAAACCGAATATATATACATATAAATACAAATAATTGAGGAGAGGGCGGGACGGAATGAAAATAGGGGCACAGCTTTATACGGTGCGAAAATACTGCGAAGACTTAAAATCGTTTGGGGAAAGCCTTAAAAAAGTCGCGGATATCGGGTATAAATACGTTCAGGTCTCCGGCACTTGCGGTTTTGACGCCGAATGGCTTGAAGAAAAACTAAGGGAAACCGGGCTCAAGTGCGCGATAACGCATACACATCCCGACAGAATAAAAGGCGAAACTTTGGGGGTAATAGCCGAACACAACACATTTGGCTGCGATTACATAGGAATTGGCGGCTATGACCTGAGGGGGAAAGGCGTTGCCGCTTTTTTGGCTGAGTTTATGCCGCCCGCAAAAGAAATAAAGAAAAGCGGAAAGCTTTTGATGTACCACAACCACGCTTCGGAGTTTGACAAGCGAAACGGGGTGACTTTGTTTGAGAGCCTCGCGGCCAAAGCCCCGGCGGAACTTCTCGGGTTTACGCTTGACACCTACTGGGTTCAGGCGGCGGGGGGAGACCCCGTGTGGTGGATAAACCACCTTAAAAACAGGGTCGATTGCGTTCACTTCAAGGACATGAGCTATGACGGCAAAATGGCGGCCGTCGGGGAGGGCAACATGAACTTTCCGGCGATAATCGCCGCGTGCGAGGGCGCGGGAACAAAATACGCGCTTGTGGAGCAGGATGAATGCGGGGATCAAAATCCTTTTAACTGCTTGAAAAAATCTTTTGACTGCCTTACGGCGTTGGGGTTATAATATTGAAAAATAAATTTTTCAATAGCAACTTTTTGATTTTGCAGTTTAGACAACTGCAATTTCGCTAAAGCGAAACCATCAAAAAGGTTGCAGTTCCCTGAATTTACAAAGTCGATAGGCGAAAGCAACAAAAAGGTTGCGGTTTTCTGAATTTACAAAGTTGATAAGTGAAACCGATAAAATGGTTGAGTATTGATTAAAGGGAAAGGTTAATATGGGGTTTTATAACAAAGAGTCGCTGTTTTTAAACAGTCAAACCGCGCGGGAACTTTACGAGGGCGTCAAAGACACCCCGATAATTGATTTTCACTGTCACCTTGACGCGCGGGAAATAGAAGAAGACAAAAACTTTACAAATATAGGCGAGTTCTGGCTTGCCCGCGACCACTACAAGTGGCGGGCGATGCGGATTTGCGGGGTTGACGAAAGGCTTATTACCGGCGGCTCGTCATGGCATGAGAAATTTCACGCCTTTGCCGGAGTGATGCCAAAGCTTTGCGGCTCGCCGCTTTATCACTGGGCTCATATGGAGCTTTCGGCGCTGTTCGGGATAAGCTCCCCGCTTGACGAAAACAGCGCGGAGAGAGTATGGCGCGAGGCAAACCCGATTTTAAGTGAGTTATCGCCGAAAAAGCTGCTGAAGCACTTTAATGTGGAATATGTCGGCACTACCGATGACATTGCGGACAGCCTGATTTATCACGGCAAAAAAGACGGTCTTACGGTTGCCCCGACCTTTAGAACGGACAGGCTGTTCGGGCTTGACGAAGGGTTTTTTAGCGATTTGGGATCGCCGGGGTCGCTTTCCGAACTTAAAGCGGCGATAACTCAAAGGCTTGACTTTTTTATAAAAAAGGGAATGTCGGCCGCCGATTGCAGCCTTGATTTTTCGCCAAACCTCCCCTGCGGGGAGGAAGAGGCCGAGAGAATATTTTTAACCCGCGACACTTCCGGGAAACAGGCGTTTATTTCGCATATGCTTTGTTTTCTCTGTTCGCTTTACCAAAAAAACGGCGTTGTGTTCCAGCTCCACCTCGGCACTCACAGGAACGTAAACCCCAAAATGTTTTCCGCGCTGGGCGGGGACAGCGGGTTTGACGTTGAAAGGGGGAGCGTCGACGTCGATTCGCTTGCCCGTTTCTTTGGGTTTTTGGAAGACGCCGGCGCTCTGCCCACAACCATTCTTTATACGCTTAACTCAAATTATCTTGAACCTCTCGCCGTTTTAGCCGGGGGTTTTCGGAATGTTTATTTAGGCTCGGCGTGGTGGTTCAACGACACCGCCGGCGGGATCAAAAAACAGCTCTCCGCGCTGTCTGAATACCACGCGCTCGGCGTTATGCCGGGAATGGTTTCCGACAGCAGGTCGTTTTCAAGCTATGTGAGGTTTGATTTCTTCAGGCGAATCCTCGCCTCGTTCGCGGCGGACCGCGTTGACGGCGGCGAATACGACAAAAACAGCGCGAAGTCGCTTATGGAAGACATTTGTTATAACAACGCAAGGCGAATGTTTGTTAAAAAGGCTTAATTATAAGGGGTTAGAATTAGTATGAAACAGTTAAGACTCGGCATAATCGGATACGGAAACATGGGAAGGTTTCACCACAACAATATTTTAGAGGGGAAATGCCCCGAAATAACCGTCACCGCCATCGCAGAGCCGAATAAGGCAAGGCTTAAGGCGGTAAAAGAAAAGGAAAAGGGCGAAAAACTTACCGCGGCGCTTTTTGAAAGCCATGAGGAACTTATAAAAAGCGGGCTTGCCGACGCCGTCGTTATCGCCACCCCGCATTATTTTCACCCTCAGATAGCAATCGACTGCTTAACGGCGGGGCTCCATGTAATGGTGGAAAAGCCTGCCGGGGTTTATACTAAAAACGTAAGACAGTTAAACGAAACCGCCGCAAGAAGCGGGCTTGTCTTCGGAATGATGTTTAACCAGCGGACAAATCATGTTTACAGAAAGCTCCGCGAGCTTGTAAAATCGGGGGATTTTGGCAATATAAGGCGGTCAAACTGGATAATAACCGACTGGTACAGGCCTCAGGCGTATTACGATTCCGGCGCGTGGCGGGCGACTTGGGCGGGCGAGGGCGGCGGGGTGCTTCTCAACCAATGCCCGCATCAGCTTGATTTATGGCAGTGGATCTGCGGAATGCCGATTAAGATAAAGTCGCATATGGCCTTTGGCAAATGGCACGACATTGAAGTTGAGGACGAGGTCACCGCCTACGCCGAATACGCCGACGGCTCGTCGGGGGTGTTTGTCACTTCTACGGGGGACGCCTGCGGCACCAACAGGCTTGAGATACAAATGGACAAGGCAAAGTTTGTGGTGGAGGGCGGAAAGCTTTACGGCTGGGAACTCTTCCCCGCCGAACAAGAGTTTTCGGCGACAAACAAAGAGCCTTTCGGAACTCCCGAAGTCCGCGAAATGGAAATTGTCACCGACAATCTTTACACGGGGCATGTGGGGGTGCTGAACGCTTTCGCTGACGCTATAAACCACGGGAGAAGCCTTGTCGCCGGCGGCGGCGAGGGAATAAACGGACTTCTTATTTCAAACGCCATGCACCTTTCGGCGTGGACGGGCGGCGAGGTGGAAATTCCCTTTGACGAGGACGAGTATTACCGCCTGCTTATGGAGCGGGTGGCGGGATCAAGGGTGGCAAAAAAGCCGCAAACGTTTACCCAAGCCGATATTTCGGGTACATTTTAAAGGGAAAAAAACATTCGGTAAGACGTCAGTCAGACGATCTTTTACAAAGACCCGCCATGCTTTTTTTAAAGGCGGGGAAATCCTCAAGTTCAAGGTGAAACCTGATTTTTTCCATAAGTGTGTTATAAAAGTAAAGGTTATGCGTAACGCAAAGCCTAAGGGCAAGCACTTCCTTTGCTCTCAGCAAATGCCGGATATAAGCCCGGCTGTAATTGCGGCAGGTCTCGCAGCCGCAGCCGTTTTCAATCGGGCGGGGATCGCTTATATATTTCGCGTTGTTAAGGTTAAGCACGCCGTTACCCGTAAATACATGCCCGTGCCGCGCGTTTCTCGCGGGCATCACGCAGTCAAAAAAGTCCACGCCCCTGTCAACCCCCTCGAGTATATCCACCGGGGTGCCCACCCCCATGAGATAGCGGGGGCGGTGCTGGGGCATAAAAGGCTCGACATTTTCAATTACTTCATACATAACCTCGTTTGGTTCGCCCACGGCAAGCCCCCCTATGGCGTAGCCGGGGAGGTCAAGTTCGTTTATTCGCTTCATATGCTCGATTCGTAAGTCGGAATACACCCCCCCTTGGTTGATCCCGAACAGCATTTGATTTTTATTAAGGGTTTCTTCCCTTTGGTTAAGGTTGTCAAGCTCCGCCTTGCAGCGCGCCAGCCAGCGCGAAGTGCGGCCGCAGGCGGTTTTTACATAGCTGTGATCCGCCACCGAAGACGGGCATTCGTCAAACGCCATGGCGATTGTCGAGGCGAGCGAGGACTGTATCTTCATTGAAATTTCGGGCGACATAAAAACCTCCGCGCCGTCGACATGGGAGCGGAACTTTACCCCCTCTTCGCTTATATCGCGGAGCGAGGCCAGCGAAAATACCTGAAACCCCCCCGAATCGGTGAGGACGGGTTTTTTCCAGTTAATAAACTTGCGGATACCGCCGAGCATGCGGATAATTTCCTCGCCCGGCCGTATGTGAAGGTGATATGTGTTTGACAGCATAACCTGACACTTGATTTTTTTAAGGTCAACCGAAGAAACCCCGCCCTTTATGGCGGCCGCGGTCCCCACATTCATAAAAACCGGCGTTTGAATAACGCCGTGCGGGGTGGAAAAGCTGCCGAGCCGCGCTCTGCCGACGGTTTTTATAAGATTAAAGTTGCCCATATTTCGATTTACCTGTTAAAATATTTTTCAATTTCCCGCTTTGGTATTTCCTTTATAAAAGGCCTGCCGTGCGGGCAAAATTTTAGGTTTTGGCGGTTTATGCCGTCAATTATGTATTCGGCGTCAAACTTTCCCGAACTTTCCCCCGCCTTTAGCGCCGCCTTGCAGGCGACGGTGAACAGCGCGGAGTCGACCTTGTCGCTAAAGTCAACCGAGGTGTTTTCCGCAATGCTTTTGGCAAAGGTTTCAAGAATTTCCTTAATGCCGCCCGTGTCTTTTAAAACCGAGGGGATTTCCCTGACCGCCACGGTGGAAGGGCCGAACTCGTCTATGTAAAAGCCGTGTTCTTTTAGCTCCCCGGCGTTTTTCAGTATTATCTCGGCCTCCGACGGGGTGAGGGTTATGGTTATCGGGAACAAAAGCGCCTGCGTCGTAAGGGTTTTGGACTTTTTAAGCCGTTCGTAAATAAGCCTTTCATGGGCGGCGTGCTTATCGACAATAATAATGTTTTCATCCGATTCCGCGAAGATATACGCGTCATACGCTTCGCCAATCACCTTGTATTTGCCCTCGCTAATAAAAACAGATTGAGAAACTTCGGGTTTTTCGGGGAGGGCTGTTTGTAATTTCCCGTCTGAAAAGCCCGGGGCTTCGGGCAAAGCGTCGGGACTGTTCACCACCGCGTCGGGGGAGTTGTTGACCACAAGGGAAGTGAGTTCTCCATCCGCCGTTTTCGCGGAAAACACGCCGTACCCGGCGGGGTTCGGTCTTTCAAAAACAGTTTTTTCGGGCGGAGGGGGGGTTGTTTGGTGTTTGCTTTGGGAAAGCGCCGCTTCCCCCGGGTCAAGAGAGGTTTTCACCCCGTAATAAACGCAGGAAAAAACGGCTTTTTCGTTTGCGAACTTAACTTCCGTTTTAGCGGGGTGAACGTTTACGTCAACATCCCCGCGCGGGAGGGTTATATTTAAAACCGCGGCGGGGAACTTTCCGCTTGGGATAAAAGAGCGGTAGGCCTCCTCAAGCGCCGCTTGGAGAGATCTCGACTTTATATAACGCCCGTTTATAAAAAATGTCTGTCCCCCCCGGGTTCCCCGCGGGGAATCGGGCTTTGAGATAAACCCGCTGACGCTTATTTTGTCAAACTCATATTCCACGCTTTGAAAACCCTCGGCCGCCTTGCTCCCGTAAAGGGAATAAATGGCGGAAAAAAGCCTGCCGTCGCCGGGGGTGCGGAACTTAAGCGTGTCTTCCGAAAAAAGCGAAAAGGCAATCTCCGGGTGGCTGAGAGAAAGCTTTTCGCAGACGGAAAAGCAGGAGAAAGCCTCGGATGAGTCTTTTTTCATAAACTTTTTTCGGGCGGGCAGGTTGTAAAACATATCGCCGAGGGTAACGGTAGTGCCGTCCGGGCAGCCCGTCTCGTATATCTCAACTCCTGTCTCGTCGGAAATAAGCCTTGAGCCTAAGTCTTCTTCTCTTGTCTTTGTAATAATTTCCAGCCTGCACACCGAAGAGGCGGCGGCAAGCGCCTCCCCGCGGAAGCCGAGCGTGGGCACGCCGTCGATTTCCCGCCCGTGCTTTATTTTTGAGGTAGCGTGGCGGTAAAGAGTTTTCGGCAGGTCTTCCCGAAGAATCCCCTCGCCGTTGTCGGAAACCCTAAGCTGCCTGTTCCCGCCGCTCTTTAAAAATACCTCTATTTTGGTTGCGCCCGCGTCAATTGAGTTTTCAATAAGTTCTTTCAACGCCGAGGAAGGCCTATCCACCACTTCGCCCGCCGCGATTAAATTGGCGGATTCATCGTCAAGAATATTTATTTTCCCCAAACCAAAGCCCTCCTTTTTGTGTTTTTATAATTATTATTATCATTCCTTTTTATAAAGCCGCAATCTTTTTGTCGGTTTTGGCTTGCCGAAATTGTGGTTTTGTAACTACAAAGACAAAAAGTTGCAGCTGTGATGAGTAAAATTTTTATATTTTAATTATCACAGCATCTTTTTAAGGTCATATAAAAGACCCATAGCCTCAATAGGGGTGATTGTGTCAAGGTCAAGACTGCTTAGCTTTTCTGCTATCCGCTCTTCGGCAAGGTTTTCAAAAGTAATGTTGTCGTCCGGTTTTTCAGAAACTTGTCTTGTCGGCAGAGCTTCAAGCTCGCGGAGCAACACCTTTGCCCTTGACACCACTTCTCTCGGAACCCCCGCGAGCTTTGCGACTTCAATTCCATAACTGTCGTCAGAGCCGCCTTTTACTATCTTGCGGAGGAAAATAATATCGTTCCCCCGCTTTTTAGCGGCGATATTATAGTTGACCACGCCCTGCAATTCGTCCTCAAGCGAGGTAAGCTCGTGGTAATGAGTGGCGAACAGCGTTTTGGCGCCTATTTTTTTGGTCGTGTATTCCAAAACCGCCCGCGCTATTGACATTCCGTCAAAAGTGGAAGTTCCCCGCCCGATCTCGTCATAGATAACAACCGATTTTGAAGTCGCCGACTTTAAAATGCCCGCCACTTCTTTCATCTCCAGCATAAAAGTGGAGTCCCCCGCCGAAAGGTCATCGCTCGCCCCCACCCGGGTGAAGATTTTGTCAACCACGCCTATTCTCGCCTCTGACGCCGGCACAAAAGAGCCAATCTGCGCCATAAGCGCTATTAGCGCCACCTGCCGCATATAAGTGGATTTTCCCGCCATATTCGGCCCGGTGATAAGCATGGCGCGGCGGTTTTTGGAATCCATATCGCAGTCGTTGGGGACAAAATATCTCCCCGTCGTAAATTTTTCCACCACCGGGTGCCGCCCGTCTTTAATAAACAGCGCGTCGGAGTAATCGACCTCCGGGCAAACATAGCCCGACTCGTCGGCGACGCAGGCGAGCGAGCAAAGCGCGTCGATGTTGGCGAGCGTCTCCGCGGCTTTTCTTATTCTGTCCGTCGATTTGAGCACATGGTCTCTTAAGTTGCAAAACAGCTCGTATTCAAGGAGCGAATCCCTCTCCCTCGCGGTGATAATCCGCGACTCCATTTCTTTTAGCTCCTCGGTGACGTACCGCTCGCCGCCGGCAAGGGTTTGCCTGCGTATGTAGTTGTCGGGCACCTGATCCATAAACGATTTTGAAACTTCTATGTAATAGCCGAAAACCTTGTTGTAGCCCACCCTCAGCGTGCGGATGCCCGTCTTTTCTTTTTCCGTCTGCTCGATTTTTGAAATAAACGCCTTGCCATCGCTCATCATCGACCGCAGCTCGTCAACGGCGGCGGAAGCGCCGCTTTTTATTATCCCTCCCTCGCGGAGCGATGTGGGCGGGTCTTCGGAAATCGCGGCGGAAATTGATTCGCCGATATCGGTCAAAAGGTCAAAGCCCCGGCAAAGGGAGACAAGACAGGGCGAGTTAAACTCTTTTATATTTTCTTTTATTTGCGGGAATACCTCGACCGTCTGAGCCAGCGCAAGCATATCCCGGGCGTTTGCCGTGCCGTAGATCAGCCTTGTCAAAAGGCGCTCGATATCCACGGTTTTTTTAAGCGCCTCGCGGGTTTCCTCCCTTTTTACGGGGGAGCCCGCAAGCTCTCCCACCGCCTGCTGGCGGTATCTTATGTCCTTTACGTTTACCAGCGGTTTTTCCACCCAGCGCCGCATAAGCCTTGCCCCGGCAGAAGTTTTTGTCTTGTCAAGCACCCAGAGCAGGCTCCCCTTTTTTTCTTTTGAGCGGAGGGTTTCACTTATTTCAAGGTTTCGTCTTGAGGAGGCGTCAAGCGACAAAAAGCCGCCCGACTCGTAAAAAGTCAGCGTTTTCATATAGGAGAGGTCGGCTTTTTGCGTGTTTTCAAGGTAGGTCATAAGCGCGCAAAGGGCGGGCGCGCCCCTTGAGCATGGGTTTATCCCCCGCTCGCCAAAGCGCGCTTCGTTGCTCTTTTGCGCGAAATCGGCTTCAAAGCACTCGGCGGGGGAGGAAGTTACAATACAGCCGAACTTTTCTTTAAAATGCGTTTTTACTTCTTCGCTTACTTCCTTGTTTACAAGCAGCTCCGCCGGCGAATAAGACGCCGCCTCGGAAAACAGCGCCTCGTCGCCGCCGGAAATTTCGGTGACGTTAAGCTCCCCTGTGGAAATATCGGCGAACACTGCTCCATAGCCCGCCCCGTCAAAGTACAGCGAACAAATAAAATTGTTTTTTGCCCCGTCAAGGCAGGAGGGCTCAATGACCGTCCCCGGCGTGACAATCCGAACCACGCCCCTTTTTACAATCCCCTTCGCCTCGGCGGGGTCTTCAAGCTGTTCGCAGATAGCCACTCTGTACCCTTTTGAAATAAGCTTCGCGAGGTATCCGTCAAGCGCGTGGTAGGGCACGCCGCACATGGGGGCGCGCTCCTCAAGCCCGCAGTCGCGGCCGGTCAGCACAAGTTCAAGCTCGCGGGAGACAAGCTTCGCGTCGTCAAAAAACATCTCGTAAAAATCGCCCAATCTAAACATCAAAACGCAGTCGGGGTGGGCTTTTTTAATGTCAAAGTATTGCTGCATCATTGGCGAAAGCGCCATTTGTCAAGTCTCCCTCCGTTATTATTTTAAGCTTAAAAATGGCACCCTCCGCAGGCAGAGCAGTCGCCCGCACAGCCGCCGCCGTCGGGTTCTTCGGGGTAAGCCACCGATTTAAGCTCGTTAAAAATGGTGTTGTAAAACAAATTCAGCTCGTCCTCGGCTTGAATAAGGCGGCGGGTTAATTCAGACGATGAAATTTCCCCGTAAAGCTTGTCAAGCCGCGCCTTTACCGAGCTTATCAATAGGTCGTCCTTTTCGTCTTCCCCGCCCTTTGACTCGTTTTCAAGAATAAAAAGCTGGGCGTTGTATTCGCTTGTCTTTTGGCTCAGCGCCTTGTCGGCGGAGTATTCCTCCCGTGCGGCGGTATATTCTTTAAGCACTTCGCTTTCGGTTATCAAAAGCTTTAGTTTTTCTATAAGTTCGCTAATATTCTTCTCCAATTTTGTTTTTCCTTCCTTTTCTCTTCTCTCTTCTCTTTTCTCTCTTATCTTTTAAATTTCTCCGTCCCCATCAAGCGAATACGGCCTTGCCCCCGTTATCTTAACGTTTCTAAACTCCCCCGCAGGCAGGGCTGAGCTTAAATTAACAATTTTGTTCCGGCTTGTCCGTCCGGTGTTTCCGTCGCTCAGCACCCTTAGCGTTTTTCCGACATATGACCTGTTTATTTTTAGGGAAATCTCGTTTTGTATACCCGAAAGCAGGCTGAAGCGGGAGGATTTTTCTTCTTTCGGCACTTGGTTTTCCATTTTGCCCGCGGCCGTGCCTTTCCGCGGCGAGAATATAAACGTGTAAATCATATCAAAGCCCACCTCCCGCACAAGCGACAAGGTGTCTTCAAACTGTTTTTCCGTCTCGCCGGGGAACCCGCAGATAATATCCGTGGTGATTGCCGCGCTCGGGAGCTTTTTTCTTATATAGTCCACGATTTTAAGGTATTCGGCGCGGGTGTAACGCCTGTTCATCCGTTTTAAAATCTCGTCGTTTCCCGACTGAACGGGGAGATGAAAGTGATTGGCAATTTTTTCCGACCCCGCCATTACGTCAATCAGTTTTTTTGAGGCGTCCTTGGGGTTGCTCGTCATAAACCTCAGCCAAAAATCCCCGTTTATTTTTGAAAGCTCCCGCAAAAGTTCCGGAAAAGTCAAACTCCCCGAATAGCTGTTGACGTTCTGCCCCAAAAGCGTTATGTCGCGGTAGCCGGACTCCACCAGCCCTTTCGCCTCGTCGATTATCGTCCGCGAATCCCGGCTCCGCTCCCGCCCCCTCACATAGGGTACGACGCAGTAGGTGCAGTAGTTGTCGCAGCCGTACATCACAGACAAAAGCGCGCGGTAAGGGGAAAGCCTTGTTACGGGCATTCCCTCGTCTATCACCCCGAACTTTTCATGCGGCAGGTCGTTTACAAACGATACCCTCCGGGTTGTTTTGAGAGAGCTTAGAATAATTTCCGGCAGCCTGTGGTGAGAATCCGTGCCGAACACCGCGTCTATATACGGGTAGGATGTATAAATCTTTTTTCGTATATGCTCTTGCTGAGCCATACAGCCGCAAAACATAATAAGCAGATCTTTATTTGATTCCTTTAGCTTTTTATAACCCCCGGTAATCGAAAGCGTTTTAAGCTCGGCATGCTCGCGTATCGCGCAGGTATTGACAATTATAAGGTCGGCGTCTTTTTCGCCGGCGGCGTTTTCATAACCGCATAGGTTCGCGATGCCGCGGAGCTTTTCGCTGTCGGCCTCGTTTTGCTGACAGCCGTAGGTTTGAATAAATACCTTTGGGTTTTCTCCCCGCTGTTTAAAAGATGCTTTAAGACGGCTTGCTATTTCTTTTTGCCTTGCTATTTCTTTTTCATCAACGAACACATCCATTAAAAAGCCGTCCCCGCGCAAATCAAGTTTTGAGCGCACCACTCTGAGTAAACGGGGGAATTTTCGTCAAACGATGCAAAATCCACTCTCGCGCCAGACGAAGCCGAGTGAATAAACTTCCCCTCCCCCAAATAAACGGCCATATGCCCGTCAAAGAACAACAGGTCGGCAGGCTTTGCGCGCTCAAGCGGGATTCTCTTGAGGGCGGGCGACTTTTCAATATAAGCGTCGCGCCAGATATTTATCCCCGCCTCCCTGTAAGAATTAAACGCCAACCCCGAGCAGTCAATTCCCATGTGAGTTCTGCCGCCCCAGCGGTACTGCACGCCGAGAAACGAAAGCGAAGTCTTGATAATTACCTCCCTCGCTTTTTCCTCGCTAAGGCCCGCGGGGGGCTCCCCCAGCGCCTCTTTTCTAAGGTAATACATCCGTTTGTCGGGGAGAATTACAAACGCGTGGCGCGGGAGAGATTCTGAAAACCCTGCCGCCACCTTTGCGCCGAAAGGGAGCGTCAGGACGGGGGCGGAAAAGTTTTTGGCTTCTTTTAATAAGTCCGCCCAAGGGAAGGTGATAACGCTATTTGGCTTTTCCGCCTCTTTTGCCGTCTCGTTTTGGTTTATCCAGCCCTCATAGCCGTATTCCGTGATAATTTTCACAAAGCCCGCCGCACTGTCGGTTATTTTAACTTCCGTGCCGAACATCGCCTCGTCGATATGCTCGGAATCGGCCGAGGGGTGTCTGTAAAGGTTGCATACAGGAACAGAAATTATCATTTTAAAGAAGTCTCCATATTAAAATGTTGTTTACGCCTTTTCCCCGCCGGGGTTTGCTCTCCCCGCAACCGCCTCGCCGTAAACGGCTAGAGAGACCGCCGGGCAGACGCGTTTGTCAAAGGCGTCGGGGAGGATATATTCGGCGTTTAGCATATCGTCGGTGACAAGATTCGCGAGCGCGACGGCGGCCGCCGTTTTCATTTCTTCGGTAATTTGCTTCGCGCCGGCGTCAAGCGCGCCGCGGAAGATCCCCGGGAAAGCAAGCACGTTGTTTATCTGGTTAGGGTAGTCGGATCTTCCCGTCCCCACAACCGCCGCCCCCGCCGCGAGCGCCTTTTCGGGGGAGATTTCGGGGTTGGGGTTCGCCATGGCAAAGATAATCGGGTCTTTCGCCATTGATTTAACCATGTCCTCGTCGACAAGATTCGCGGCGGAAACGCCGATAAACACGTCTTTGCCGACAATTCCCTCCCTGAGCGGGCCTTTGACGCCGCTTGGGTTTGTGCCGATAACGGCAAGCTTCTGGGCGTCGTTGAGAATGGCTCTCCCCTCGTACAGCGTGCCCTTGCTGTCGGCGAAAGTGATATCGGCGACGCCTATGTTTTTAAGCATTTTCCCCACCGCGAGCCCCGCCGCGCCCGAGCCGTTGATTATAACCGAAATGCCGCCGAGCTTTTTACCCGTCAGTTTGCAGGCGTTGATGAGCGCCGCGCTCACCACTACCGCCGTGCCGTGCTGGTCGTCGTGGAAGATTGGAATGTCACAGCACTCCTTAAGCCGTCTTTCAATTTCAAAACAGCGCGGGGCGGAAATATCCTCAAGGTTTATCCCGCCGAAAGAGCCCGAGATAAGCTTCACCGTGTTGACTATCTCGTCCACGTCTTTGCTTTTAATACAAATGGGGACGGCGTCAACCCCGCCGAACTCTTTAAAAAGAAGGCATTTCCCCTCCATAACCGGCATTCCCGCCTCCGGGCCGATATCGCCCAGTCCCAGCACCGCCGTGCCGTCGGTCACCACGGCGACGGTGTTCCACCGCCTTGTCAGCAAAAAGGATTTTGAAACGTCTTTTTGAATTTCAAGGCAGGGCTCCGCCACTCCGGGCGTGTAGGCGAGCGAGAGTTCTTTTCTTGTCTTGGCGGAAGCGCGGGACTTTATCTCAATCTTCCCCCGCCATTCGTAGTGTTTGTTCAGCGATTCCTCACGGATATCCATAACTTTTGACCGTCTCTTTCTTTTTGGCTTTTAGCTTTTTACTTTTCCGGCGCGGCCGGTTTTGTTTTTAAAATTTACTTCCTTTTTTTGCATTGTATTTAATGCCGCATTATATTAAAAATATTTATACGGCGTTTTATCAAACTATTAATTTTTATAACAGAAAGGGGTAAAAACCATGGTTAAAAAATTAAAGATAAGGTTAAAAAATGTCTCCCGCAAAAAAGCGTTCAGAGCGGCGGCGGCGTTTGTTTTTTGCGTTGTGTTCGCGTTTTCTTTTGGGTTTGCCGCCCTTGCGGATTCCCCAAGTAACGCGACCCATAACTGGTATTTTAAAACAAACGGCGAGCACAAACAGCCCATTGTGTTTGATGGGAACAAAATGCCCGACAAATACGGTACTATTTATCTCGGCGACCCCGAAAAAAAGGTTATTTACCTGACTTTTGACGCGGGGTATGAAAACGGAAACGTGGTTAAAATTCTTGATACGCTAAAAGAGCACGGCACGCCGGCGGCGTTTTTTATACTCCCCGCGATTGTCAGAAAAAACCCCGAGCTTGTGCTGCGAATGGCAAGCGAGGGGCATCTCATAGGCAACCACTCGTATTCCCACAAGGATATGTCCAAAATTACAAACTATAACGAATTTTTAAGCGAGCTCACTCGGCTTGAGGACGTTTGCAGAGATGAAATCGGGCTTAGCCTCACAAAGTTTTTCCGCCCGCCCGAGGGCACTTTCAGCGAACAAATGTTAGCGTTTTGCAAGCAGGCCGGCTATATCCCCGTCTTTTGGTCGTTCGCCTACGCCGACTGGGACAACGCCAAGCAAAAGAACCCCGATTGGGCGTATGAAAAAATAATGGCGAACATTCACAACGGGGAAGTTATCCTCCTCCACCCCAATTCCCAAACCAACGCCATAATTTTGGAGCGGGTGCTGACCTCTCTTAAAGAACAGGGCTATTCTTTTGGCTCGCTTGAGGATTTTCTGCCAACTTCGGAAGAACGCTGAGAACGCTTCCGCTCAAAGAGTCCGTGTCTGCGGAGGGCGCTTCTAATATACAAATATGCCAAAACCAAAACAAGGGTTATAGCCGACACTATTTTTGCCGCCTTTTGAAGAGCCGTGCCGTCATACCACACCTTGACCGAGCCGCTCTCGCGGGAACCCAAGCTCACCCTGACCAAACTGTTTTCGCCGTAGCTCACCGGAACGCGCTCGCCGTTTATTTCGGCAGCATAGCCTTTATACATCAGCAAAGGCAAATCAAGGTACGCGCCGGCTTTTCCCCCAATAAAATCGGCGTATACAGCGCTGTATGTCCGGTTTAGGGTAATATTTTCGTCATCGATCAGGTTAGAGGTGACAACCTCCCCGCGGCTTAGAGCCCTCCCTTTTATTTCGGCGGCGGAAGTCCATTTCCCGCTTATCTCGTTAAAATAAGTGGGGATATACTCGCCCGCGCCAATGGTGTTTACAAAGTCAATTTTTACGGCCTCTCCCGCCGATTTTTTGTTATGCATGTTGACGTAGGAGTCCGCGCCGCTTGAGATATAAGAGAAGAGCGAAAGCGTTATCACAAGCGTCATAAAAACGGGGGCAAAGCTGCCGGTCTTTTCGGCTTTTACGACAAACCCCGCCGAAAAGGCAAAAAAGAACGTGACAAAAATCAACAGCCGCCAAGGGAACTGGAGCGAACCCAGCGGTTTTTGGAAAACATCCCACGGGAAGAGCCATGTCGTCATAAATAAAAATAAAAACCCGACGAGGATAAATATAAGCGCCGGCCGGTTAAACGCCTTGCGGGTTCGCTTTGTGTGGAACAGCGCCGCGAGGGTCAAAACGGGGGATAACCCCACCCCGCTTGGAATCCACACATTGTGGCGCAGTTTCATGGCAAAGTCGCAGAAAACTCCCCACAACGGCAGCGCCCGCTGGGAGAGAACCCCCCACTGAACGTCAGCCTGCCCGTTGGTGACGGGAAAATCATGCGAGAAAAGCTGTTCGGCGAGCGGGAGAATAAAAAACGCCGAAATCCCAAAGAAAACAGCGCAGGAAAGGAAAATGTAAAAAAGCCTTCTTTTGTTTTCTAAAAACTTCTTATAAAACACCGCCGAAAAGATAAAGAGTATAGCTACGGCGGCAACCGCCGTGAGCACATGGCTGACCAGCGCCCCGAACAACCCTAAGGGTAAAAGCAGCCACCTTTTTGAGTCTTTGAACATTATCGAGTAAAACCCGGCGAAAATTATCGGCAGGAATATAAAGGCTTGGAGTTCCCCGAGCGCGGCGCGGATTAACATATCCACGCAAAAATAAGAGGAAAAAGTGTAAACGGCGGCGGAAGTAAACGAAGCTCTCTTGTCGCCGAATACATAAAGCCCGCAGAAATACGCCGAGAAAGCCGTGCAGAAAGTTATAATTATATAAAAATACTGGAGCGCCAAAGCCGGCTCCATCCCCAAATAAGTGAAAAGCCCCGGGATATGAAGAAAAACATCCCCGTAGAAAAGCGGGGCGGCATAGCCGTAGCCGTTGAGATACGAGTAGTAGACGGGGGAAAACCATTTTCCGTGGCTGATGTTTTCGGCAATGCAGGAAACCCGGCAGAGGTGAAACTTAATATCGTGACCCGTATATAAGTTAACCGACACAAGCGGCAGGGCGCAGAGAAACAGCGCCATCCCCAAAAGCATAAGAGGAAAGCGGTTTTCCCTTATAAAGCGTTCGGCCCTTGCCGTAGCGTTTTGCGGCGGTATGTTGTTATTCATAATTAACTTTATATCACAAGCGAGTTTGTGGGGCAGATTTCGACGCATTTTCCGCACCCAGTGCATTTGTCCAAGTCGACCACGGCGCGGTTTTCTGCCATTGAAATGGCGTTCTCCGGACAGGCCTTTTCGCATTTTGTGCAGGCGATACAGCCGATAGCGCAAACTTTTCTGGTAAGCGCGCCCTTGTCTTTGTTCGCGCACCCTAACTTCGCGTAATCGCCGGCGTATACCATGGAAATAATCCCCTTGGGGCAGGCCGCCACGCAAAGCCCGCAGCCCGTGCAGACCGAGCTGTTTACCTTCGCGACTCCGTTTATTATATCAATTGCCCCGTAAGGGCAGGCGGCGGCGCAGTCCCCATAGCCCTCGCAGGAATAAACGCACGCGCCCCTGCCGCGGCAGAGAAGATTCGCGGCGTAGCAGGTCTTTATCCCTTGGTAGTCCATGACTTTTTTAGTGTGCTCGCCGCTCCCCTGACAGTGCACAAAGGCAACTTTTCTTTTTATCTCAACCGTCTCAACGCCGAGAATTTCACAAATTCTACCCATTACAGCCTCGCCGCCAACCGTGCAAAGGTTGGTGGCGGTCTGCCCGGAGGTCAGCGCTTTGGCGTATTCGGCGCAGCCGGCGTAGGAGCAGGCGCCGCAGTTCGCGCCGGGGAGGATATCAATGAGCTTTTGCTCTTTTTCGTCAACCTTGACATGGAACAAAACCGACGCTACGCCAAGCCCTATTCCAAGGATAAGCCCGATTCCCGCGACAATAAGCGTGGCGAGGAGGATATCGTTCATACTTACGCCACCCCCAATATTCCTTCGACAATCCCGCCGAACCCGAGAAAGGAAACGGCGAGTATCGAGGCGGCGATAAGCGTTATCGGAAGTCCTTTTAGGAAGACCGGGATATTCGCGTCCTCCATTTTTTGCCTGACTCCGGAAAAAAGCACCATAGCCACCAAATACCCAACCCCCGCGCCAAGCGCGTTGACAAGAGACGACACAAAGCCGTATTCCATGCCATAAATCAGTTTATCCGTCCGGGTTGCGCAGAGCACTGTTATGGCGAGCACCGCGCAGTTTGTGGTAATCAGCGGGAGGTAGACCCCAAGCGCTTTATGTAAAGAGGGGATATATTTTTTCAGCACCGCCTCCACAAGCTGAACCAGAGCCGCGATAACAAGTATAAACACCACGGTCTGGAGGTATTCAAGCCCCAAGCCAAGCAGCAGGTATTTTTGAATGGGCCAAGTCACCGCCACCGCCATGGTCATTACAAACGTGACGGCCAGCGACATTCCGACGGCTGTGTTCATTCGTTTTGAAACGCCGAGAAAGGGGCAGATCCCTATTGCTTGGGAGAGCACATAATTTTCGGTAAGTATCGATGACATAACTATCGCCGCGAGCGAAACAAGCATACTTCTCATTTTTATTCCACTTCCTTTTTAGCCCCACCGTGGCAGGCAGCCGCCATTGGGCAGGCGGCGCAGCCGGGGCTTTGGTTGGGGCGCTTGGCGATTTTATTCACCAACGCGATTAGTATCCCATAGACAAAAAATCCCCCCGCGGTAATGGCGAAAATTCCGATAGGTTCCACTTTTCCCTTTGTCACGTCAAAGCCGAAAACGGTTCCCGAGCCCAATATTTCACGCACTATCCCCATAAACGTAATGGCAAGCGTAAAGCCCAGCCCCATCCCCGCGCCGTCAAGGATAGAGGGAAGTATTTTGTTTTTAGAGGCGAACATTTCCGCCCGGCCGAGAATAATGCAGTTTACCACGATGAGCGGGAGAAAAATCCCCAGCGATTTGTCAAGCGCCGGGACATACGCCTTTATAAGCATTTGCACTATCGAGACAAATGAGGCGATGACGGTGATATAAGCGGGAATCCGCACCGAATCGGGGATAACCCTCTTAAGCGCCGCGATAACCGCGTTTGAGCAGATAAGCACGGCGGCGGCGGCTATCCCCATGCCGAGCGAGTTTAGCGCCGACGACGAAATGGCAAGCGTCGGGCAGGTGCCCAAAAGCAGCACCAGCACGGGGTTTTCTTTTATAATTCCCTTTGTAAACTCGCCGAAATTATTCTTAGCCATTATCCGCCCCCCCTTTGGCGACGGTCTCAAAGCTGCCGACCGCGAGGTTCACGGCCTCGATAACGCCGTTTGTGGTTTTTGTCGCGCCTGTCCAGCCGTCGATATTTTGCCCTTTTACAAAAGTCTGGGCCTCTTTGCCTTTATATTCGTCGGTGAAGTTGTTTTCAACGGCGACCCCGCCGAAAGTGGGGGTTTCGGTGTGCTCAAGCACCTTGACGCCGCTTATCACGCCGTCTTTGTCAATGCCTGTCATAACCGTTATATCCCCGCTGTATCCCGCGCCTTTTGTCACGAAAATATACCCGATGATATTTTTATCGCCGTCAAGGCATTCGGTATAATTTTCTTTTTCCCTGAAGCTCTCGGCGTCCGGGAAGACGGCTATTCTTTGCTTGTCCTCATTGGAGCGGTTGGCGTCTTTTATCTTGTCTTTGGTAAAAGCGTTTATGAGCGCTAACAATATCACCGATACAAGGGTGATTAAAAACAACGAAAGAGCGGGGTATAATATCTTTTTTGAAACTTTCACTTAACTGTTCTCCTTTTTTTTGTCCCGAAAGGCTTTGGCGAAAAAAAGCTGTCAAGCCTCGGGGCGATTAAATTCATTATAAGAATTGAGTAAGACACGCCCTCCGGAAGCGAGCCGAAAGCGCGAATAATAACCGTGATAATCCCGCACCCCGCGCCGAACACGATTTTGCCCGGCCTTGAAATAGGGGAAGAGGAATAGTCGGTTGCCATAAAAACGGCGCCGAACATAAGCCCGCCCGCGAGTATCTCAAACAGCGGGTCCCTGCCTAAGGCAAAAGACATAATAAAAGCCGAACCCACAAAGGCGAGAGGGATGACCGGGGTTATAATCTTCCGCCACAAAAGGTAGAAAAACCCCACAAGAATGGCGGCGGCGCTTGTCTCGCCTATACTCCCGCCGCTGTTCCCCAAAAACAGCGACAAATACGAATACGTGCCGCCGGCGGAGACAAGCGGGGTTGCCGAGGTGACGGCGTCAGCCCCCATAAGGCTTGTGTTTGACCAGACCGCCATCGATGAAAAGGACACCAAAAGCACAATCCTCGCCGTGCAGGCGGGGTTCGCGAAATTGTGGCCTAACCCCCCGAACATTTGCTTTATGACCGCTATGGCGATCACGCCCCCGAACGCGGCTATAAAAAAGCTTATTCCGGGCGGAAGTATAAGCCCTAAAATAACGCCCGTGACGGCGGCGGAAAAATCCCCGACCGTTTGTTCCCGGCGCATAATGATACGGCTTATGTATTCGGTGAGTATTGCCGCGGCGGCAGTGACGGCGACGATGGCAAGAGACCTCGCCCCGAAAAGCCCCGTTCCCATTATCACGCAGGGGACCAGCGCGATTAACACGTCGGCCATTATTGTCCGCGTGGAGTTGTTATCCCTTATATGCGGGGAAGAGGATACCATTAAATTTTCCATAATCCGTGTATATCTGTTGCCTTTCTTTTTTTATAAAGTCAGTATCTTTTTTTTATCGGTTTTATTGCTTTGCCGATGACTTTTTAAAGTCCCGCAACAGCCCTTTTGCGACCTTCATCTGCTGGGTGACAAAAATTTTAGCCGGGCAGACATAAGCGCAGCAGCCGCACTCTATGCAGTTTACCACCCCAAGCTTTTCAAGCGAGGCGAAGTCGCCCCTGTCGGCAGCCTTTGCTATTGTCACGGGCTCGAGGAGCATGGGGCAGGCGGTGACGCATCTCCCGCAGTGAATACAGGCGGTCTCGTCCGGGAGCAACGCTTCTTTTTCGGCAAAGGCGATAACGGCGTTGTTTTGCTTGACAATCGGGTACAGGTCGTTGTCGACCGAAACGCCCATCATAGGACCCCCCAAAATTATTTTTTTAGGGGCTTTCACCCCGGCGAACGCAAGTATATCTTTTATTTGAGTTCCAATCGGAACCCACACGTTAACGGGGTTTTCCGCCGCTGTTCCGTCTATGGTAATCCTTCGTTTGATAAGGGGTATACCTGTTTTAAAATATTCCGAGAGAAAGCAAAGCGTTGATACGTTTATGACCACGCACCCCACGTCGAGCGGGAGCTTGCCCACCGGAACTACTCGTTTTGTGCAGGCATGCACCAACATTTTTTCCGCGCCCTGAGGGTATCGGGTCTTTAACCTCAGCACCTTTATTTTGCTTTTATTTGGGTTTTCGGCTTTTTTTAAAAAGTCGTTTAATATACTTATGGCGTCGGACTTATTTTCTTCCACCCCTATTATAACCCGACTGAAACCTAAAATTCCTAAAAGCGTAAGACAGCCCGAAATAACCCCGTCCGGGTTTTCAAGCATTTCCCTGTGGTCGGAAGTTATATACGGCTCGCATTCGGCGGCGTTGACCAAAAGCGTGTCGACATTGTCGGGGTTGAAGTTAAGCTTGACCGAAGTCGGGAACCCCGCGCCTCCAAGCCCCACGGCGCCGGAATCCGCCGCCGCTTTTATTAATTCCTCGCGAGTTTTGATTTTCGGCGGATAAATCGTCGGGCAGGGCTCGTCTTTAAAGTCCGGCTCTATAAAAACCGCCTCGCAGCGCGAGCCTCCCGGCAAAGCTATTGTGTCGATTTTTTTTATGGTTCCCGAAACCGACGAGTGAACGGGGGAGGAGACAAACGCCGAGGGCTCGGCTATCCTCTGCCCCGCGTAGACATGATCTCCCCGGCTGACGCAGGGGGTCGCGGGCTTGCCTATATGCTGAGCCATTGGGATAATAATTTCACTTGGAGTGGGGAGAACTTGGGTTCCGCTCCCGGCGGCGTTCTTGAAATGCGCTACCTTAGCCCCGCCGTACCCGCGAAAGGGTTTTTTGGGGAATAAAGGTTTATCCATTCTTTTGTTTTTCCTTTCTATGGTGACGCCGCCAAACGGCGCTGTTTGATTTTAATTTGTCAAGGTTAAAAACCTTAAGGGCTCTTTCGCTAAAATATAGTGTCAGCCCGGTGAGGGCGCCGCTGGCGATCCCGAAAACCGAAAGCACGGGGAGGTAGTAAAACGCCGCTCTGCCTATCATTAGCGAATAAACGGCAACTTGCGCCAAATTATGGGTCTGCGCCCCGATAAGCCCCGCGCCGACGCAGCCGAACCTTCCCTTTTTGTCGCCGAACACTAAAATTACCACTAAAGTGGAGGCGACTCCCCCCGACAGCGACAGCACAAAGGCGTAGAAACCCCTTGTGGCAAGCACATAAAAGCTTTTGATAAGGCTTATGAAGATCGCCGAGGAAAACGAAAGGTTTTTGGCGGCCATCATAACGGCGACGTTTGAAAAGCCGATTTTTATTCCGGGCGGAAGCAGCGCGGTGGGGGGCAAAAAGCTTTCCACCGTGGTAATCGCTATTGCGAAAGCGGACAGCAGTCCGTTAAACGCCACCCGCGAAGCCTTGTTTTTCATCCCGTTATCCCGTCAAATGTAATTTTGTCGGCACTGTCCCCGGAAATCCGCACCGAAACCCTCGCGGGGAGACAGGCGGCCATTTCGCCTTTATTTGTTAGTCTGCCGAACTGTATGCAAAGCTTGTCCCGGCATTCGGATTTTGAAAACCAAATCCCCTCCGGCGACACGGTTATCTCAACGGTGAGGTCCCCCGCTATCTCAAAGGAATATTGCTCTTTTACAAGGGACAAATCAATTGTTTTGACTGGCTTTCCGTTATATTCGATAACAGCCGTTTTTCCCTCGCCCGAGCGAAACATCAAAAACCCGAACACAGACAGCGCTATTATAGCGGCGGCAAGCAAAAGATCCGCCGGCCTTAAAAGTTTTCGCCTGCCGTTTGCGTCGTTTCTCATCGGTATGCCGCCTCATAGCCCAAAGGCGTCTCAAACACGCCTGTTAAGCCGCTTGTTATAAAAATTTTATTGCCGTCGGTTATAAAGACCGCTTCCGCGGAGTATTTTTCTAAAAGAGTTTGGGATTTTTCAATTCCTAAACAAAAGCAGGCCGAGGCGAGGGCGTCCGAAAGCCCTCCGTCGCCGCAGACTACCGTCACCGAAACGCACCCGCCGTAAGCGGGGTACCCGGTTTTCGGGTCAAGCAGATGGTGATAGGTTTTTCCGTCCTTTTCAAACTTTTTTTCATAGCTCCCGGAAGTGGAAATAAAGGTATTAGTTATGGTGAGAGTGCCGATAACGGAAGAGACGTCAAACGGGTCGCGGATTCCGACGGTAAAGGGTTTCCCCCCTGTTTTCAGGCCGTAAACCCCCACGCTGCCGCCCACCGAAACAATTCCGCCCGTCGCCCCGGCTTTTTTATACTCGTTTACCGCCGCCTCGCAGGCCAAGCCTTTTCCAAGGGCGGAAAGGTCAAGCGCGGCGCTGTTTTTAAGCGTTACGGAAGATTCGTTTATTATTATGTTTTCAAAGCCTACGGATTCCAGCGCGGAACTAATTTCTTCTTCCGCGGGGAGGGCGGGGCTGTCCCCGTCAAAACCCCAAACTTTAACGAGCGGGAGCACGGTTATATCAAACATACCCGCGGTGTCTGACGACAGCTCAAGGGATTCCCGAACTAACTTTAATACGTTGTCAGAAAGAAAAGCGGTTTTATCTTTGTTAAGCTTCGCGATTTCGCTGTCTTCGTCGCGGTAGGAAATTAAACCGTCAAGCTCCGCTATGGCCTTGTTCGCCTTTTCGGCGGCGCCGCCGTCCCCGCCGTACACGGTTTGGGAAACCACCGAACCCATGGCGAAAGTGACTTTTTGAGTTGGTTTTACCGAACAGGAAGTCAGCAAAACGGGAAAAAGCGCCAAAACCGCCGATATGGCGAGCGGCGCGAAAGAGGACAAAAGGCTTTTTAAAGTTTTTTTCATTATTCCCACCGGCGGTTTGTTTTCTTTACTCAAATATTATAGCACGCATAGCGGCGTAATTCAATATAAAACTACAATATAACTTAGGTATTTAATGTTTCGCTTTTTGGGTTTTTTGGGATAATGTACTTGATTTTGCCCCTGTCATAAACTATAATGAGGTGATTTATATGAACGTCTGGCTTGAGGCCGCCCTTTCCGTCTTTGCCGTAATAGGCATTTGGACGGCGCTGTGCGGGCTGTCAAAGCTTTTTTTGGGTGAAAAGAAAAAGAATTTGTATGTTTTCCTAAACTGTGGGAACGCCGAAAACGGAAATTGGGATATCATAGTGTGTTCGCCCGACGAGGACAGGATATTAAAGGCGCTGGGCGGGGAATATGAAAAAATATATGTTCAGCGAGAGGTAGACAGGTGGAGCGAGACAAAGAGTATATTGAGGGAACAATCGAAGAAATAATATACTCAAACGAACTGAACGGCTACGCCGTCTGCGTCGTTGACTTCGCGGGCGAAATGGTAACCGCCGTCGGCACGCTTTCTTACATTATGGAGGGCGAGCATATAAAGGCCTACGGGGAATGGCAGGTTCACCCGAACTTCGGCAGGCAGTTTAAAGTTGACGTTTATGAAAAGGAATTCCCCGAGGGGGAGGACGCCGTTTGGAAATATCTCTCTTCCGGCGCGATAAAGGGAGTAGGCCCGGTCACCGCGAGGCGGATAGTCGACCGCTTCGGCCCCGACACGCTTTCGGTGCTTGAAAACAACTGCGGCTGGCTTGCCGAGGTGAGGGGGATTACCCCCGCCCGCGCCAAGGAGATAGGCGAGGCTTTCGCCGAGCAGTTCGGCGCGAGAGAGGCGATGATTTTTTTAAATTCTTACTTCTCGCCCGCGCTCTCGGTTAAAATTTACCGTAAATACCGCCACGCCTCCCCCGATATAGTTAGGTCAAATCCCTACCGGCTGTGCGATGAGGTTCCGGGCGTGGGGTTTAAAAAAGCCGATTCTCTCGCGCAGGGTTTAGGCTTTGCCCCCGATTCCCCCGAGCGCATAGAGGCGGGCATAAAGCAAACGCTCAAAGAGGCGGCGAGCAAGGAGGGGCATTGCTATCTCCCCGCCGCGCGCCTTGCCGAAAGGGCGGAAAAACTTTTGGGCGTGGGGTATAAAGCCATTGAGGACATTGCCGCTTCCTGCCTTGCGAGCGGGGGGCTTTCAATCCCCCCCGCCGAAAAAGACGGGTTTTGCCTTGAGAGCGTCGTTTCGGCTGAAAGGTATGTGTCGCTTAAGCTCATTTCCCTCTCTCGAAACTCGCTTCCTTTTCCCGTGGAGGGGATAAAAGAACAAATAGAGGTTTCGGAATCCAAGCAGGGCATAACATATGATAAGATGCAGGTGGAGGCTATAATCGGCGGCGTCGAGCGCGGCGTGAGCGTGGTCACGGGCGGCCCCGGCACGGGCAAGACGACGGTAATAAGGGCGATAATTGATATTTTTGAATCGCTCGGCGTTAAATATCAGCTTGCCGCCCCCACGGGAAGAGCCGCCAAACGAATGTCGGAGGCCTCCGGCAGGGACGCCAAAACCATTCACCGAATGCTTGAGATGGTTTATTCCGAGGAGGACAAGCCGGTTTTTTCCCGCGATGAGAACAACCCGCTCTCTTCAAGAGCTTTTATCATAGACGAAACCTCAATGGTTGACATTTTTTTAATGGAGGCGTTCTTAAGGGCGGTAAAACCCGACTCAACCGTTGTGTTTATCGGCGACTCCGACCAGCTCCCCCCCGTGGGTCCGGGAAACGCGCTGGGGGATATGATAAGCTCCGATGTCTTTAAAGTGACAAAGCTTGAGCGTATTTTCCGCCAAGCGGAGCAGTCGCTTATAATTGTTAACGCCCACCGGATAAACAGCGGGAAAGAGCCTTATTTAAAAAACCGCGGCGGAGATTTCTTTTTTATAACCGAATATGATCCCCTAAATCTTCAGTCTCTTCTCTGTTCGCTTTGCGGGGAACGGCTCCCCGCCGCGTACGGTTTTAACCCCATCGACGACATTCAGGTTATTACCCCCACAAAAAGGGGGGAATGTGGCACAAGGGAGCTTAACCGGCTTCTTCAGTCAAAGTTAAACCCGCAGAACATTGGCAAAATCAAAAGCAAGAGAGAAAAGAAAATTGCCGACACCCTGTTTCGGGAGGGCGACAAGGTGATGCAGGTTAAAAACAACTATGACATCGCTTGGAAAAAAGACGGCGACGAGGGAAGCGGGGTTTTTAACGGCGACATCGGCAGGGTAAAGGCAATTTCCTATAAAACCGAAACCATAACCGTCGACTTTGACGGCAGGGTTTGCGAATACAGCTTTTCCGAGGCGCTTGACTTGGAGCTTGCTTACGCCGTGACGGTGCATAAGTCGCAGGGCAGCGAATACCCGGCTGTTATCCTCCCCATACTCCGTTGTCCGCCGCCGCTCACTAACCGCAGTCTTCTCTACACCGCCGTTACCCGCGCCAAAGCGCTGCTTATCGCCGTGGGCGACCCCGCGCTGCTCGCGCAAATGGTTGAAAACAATAAAAGGGACGAGCGCTACACCTCGCTAAAACATCTGCTGACACAAAATAATATGCCCTGACCGGAGGAAAACTATGAAAGAAGTTAAAAACAACTCAAACAAAGCCCAAACGGAAAAGACCTGCCGCTTTTACGGCGGAGGGCTGTCTTACCGCGTTTCCGTTTTAAAAGGGGGGGCGGCCTGCGCTTCGCTCCGCGACACAAAGGCCAAAAAACCCCTGTATTCGGGGAACAGAGAAATTTTCTCGCTTACCTCGCGGAACCTTACCACCGGCGATGAAGTAACCGTTTCCTCGCTTTCGGGCTGGGGGGAGGTTTCGGTTTCGTCTTCCGGCGGGAGCGGGTGTATTGTGTTTGGAAAAAACAAGAGCCTGCCGGGGGTGACGGTTATTGTCGCCATCAGCGGAAGTGAGGATTTTCTGACGTTTGACACCGAGCTTATAAACATATCTGATATTTTTTCGCTTCAGTCGTGCCACCACCCGTTTCTTTATTGCGGCGTAGGCAAGAATATCAGGTTTTTTTACCCGTTCGGCTGCGGAGAGACCAAGCCGTCGGACATCAAAGAGGGCTGGCGGTCGGTGCAGTCGTATCCGTCTTACGGCGCGTCAATGCAGTACCTTTGTTTTTGGAACGAAAAATCCCGCCGCGGGGTGTATTACGGCTGCCACGACCCAAAGCCGGCGTCAAAAAAGCTTGTTTGCTCCCGGGGCGAAACGGACGATATTTTTACCTTCGGGGCTTTCCAGATACTCTCGGGAATCACAAAAGGGCAAAATTCCCAAAAGCTTTGCGGCTCTCTAAAGCTAAGGGCCTTTGACGGCGACTGGTACGACGGGGCGCTTATTTACAAAGATTTTATTGAAAACGTTTCGGGGTATTGTTCCGATTACGACGAAAACGGCAAGAAAGGCCTGCCGGAATGGCTTAAAAACACCGACTTTTGGTTTAACTACCGAGTGCTCGGCGACGGGGAGTTTGCCGGCGAAATAATAAAAGAGGCGGAAAAGCTTGGAGTTTCCCCCGCCGTCCATATGTATTATTGGCACCAAATCCCCTATGACAACGACTACCCCCATTATTTCCCCATGAAGCCAAACATTGAGGGGGAACTGAAAAAACTCCACGCGGCGGGGATAAAAGTCATGCCCTATATAAACGGCAGGCTGTGGGACACAAGAGACAGGGGGGTGGAGGACTTTGAGTACACTTCGGTGGCAAAGCCTTACGCCACAAAGAATATATTGGGAGAGCCCATAACCGAAACATATAATTCCAAGGAATCGGACGGGTCAAAAGTCAAGCTCGCCGTTATGTGCCCCGCCACCACGCTTTGGCAGGACAAAGTTTGCGAGATAGTTAAAAAGCTGTTTGAGGTTGGGTTTGACGGCGTTTATATAGACCAGATCGCGGCGGCGGAGGCAAAGCCCTGCGCAGACCCGTCTCACAAACACCCGGCGGGGGGCGGCGACTGGTGGTGCTACGCCTATAACACACTCCTTGAGAGGATAAGCAGAACAAAGCCGAAAGAAGCCGCCCTCACCACAGAATGTACGGCAGACCCCTTTTTAAAGCATCTTGACGGGTATTTGTCATGGCTTTGGATAAGAAACGAGCAGGTCCCCGCTTTCCCGGCCGTGTTTTCGGATAAAATAATCACCTTCGGCAGCGATTACAGGGGTATCGGAAACCTTGACTTTAACCTTTTCGGCAGTCTTGACGAGGCGGGGGTAAGGGTTTTCGCCGCCCAGTCGTTTTTATTCGGCCAGCAAATGGGCTGGATGACGCCCGAGCTTTTCTCGCGCATACCGCACCAGGACTTTGTTATTCGCCTTGTTCGGGCAAGGGCGAAGTTCCGGGGTTATTTCCTCGGCGGCAGAGTGCTGAGACCGCCCGTAATCAAAGACGACGGGGGAAAAATAAAAATCACAAAATGCCGAGAGGCGTACCGGGGTTATGTCGAGTCGGACTGCGTTAACGGAATGCTGTGGCAGGAAAAATCGACGGGCAAAACCGCCTTGATACTTATAAATTCCGGCGACAAAACGGTAACGGCAAGGGTGCGCTCCCTCCTCCCCGACGGCAGATACAATCTTTTCGGGGAAAACGGAAAGTCGGGGGAAGTTGATATTCGGCAGGGGAGCTTTGAGACCAAAATGCCGCCGCTCTCGCTTAGGTATATTGAAGTACTTTAAAGGTCAAAAATACCATATAACCGCTTAAAATGTTTTTCTTATTAGGAGGACTCCATGGATTTTAACTTCCACAAAACCCATAGAACGCTGAGCTTTAATATCCTACCGCCCCGCGCTTATTATATCCCTTATGAAAGCGAGGAAAAAGCCAAAGCGGGGAACCGAGAAGAGAGCAACTTCTTCCAAAGCCTTTGCGGCGACTGGGGTTTTGACTGGTTTGAATCGGAGTTGTCGCTCCCGGATTTCCTTTCCGCCGACTACAAGCCGAAAGATATTCTCCCCGTTCCCTCCTGCTGGCAGATGTTTTTGGGGCGGGGGTATGACACGCCCCACTACACGAATATCCGCTATCCTTTTGACGAGATTCCCCCGAATGTGCCGAAAAAAAACCCCTGCGCGCTCTACAGCAGAAAGTTTAACGTTAAAAAACAGGGAAAGAGAGTTTATTTAAACTTTGAGGGGGTTGATTCCTGCTTTTATTTGTTTTTAAACAGCGTTTTTGTGTCTTTCGGCACGGTTTCACATTGCAGTAACGAAATAGACGTCACCGACTTTGTGACCGATGGGGAAAACGAAATAAAAGTGCTGGTTTTTAAGTGGAGCTTCGGCACTTATCTTGAGGATCAGGACAAAATACGGCTGTCGGGAATCTTCAGGGAAGTTTATCTTTTATACCGCTTCGCGGGGCATTTGGGCGATATTTTTGTAAAACCTGTTTTTGCCTCCCCAAAGTTTGAGCTCGGAAGTGTGGAGATTGAAGCGGACGGGGATTTTACCGCCCGGCTGTATTCGCCGTCCGGCGAAAAGCTTGACGGCCTGCGGGTGAAAAATCCGCTGCTTTGGAGCGACGAGGAGCCTAACTTATATAAGCTTATAATAAAATCCGGGGACGAGTACATTCCCTTTGACGTAGGCTTCAGGGAAATTCGGGTGGAAAACCGCAAGGTGCTTATAAACGGCAGGCCTGTCAAGGCAAAAGGGGTAAACCGCCATGACTCTCACCCCGAAAAAGGGTACTCGGTGTCGGTGGACGACATGGAAAAAGACCTGTTTATAATGAAAGCGCATAACATTAACATGGTCAGAACTTCCCATTACCCCAACGACCCGCGGTTTTTGGAGCTGTGTAATAAATACGGCGTTTATGTTTGCGACGAGGCCGACCTTGAAACCCACGGAATGGAATACCTCGGTAACTGGGACTTTTTTACCGACGATATAAAATACCGCGGCGCTTATATGGATCGCGCCATAAAGCTTTTTGAGCGGGATAAAAACCACCCCTCGGTGATAATGTGGTCAGTGGGCAACGAGGCGGGTGTGGGGGTAAACCATAAGGCGATGGCGGAATATTTTGTCTCCCGCGATAGCAGCTGCCGCTGCGGCGGCAGGCTTATCCATTCCGAGGACGGCACAAGGCGGCAAGACTATTTCAGCGGGGAGGAATGCCCGTATGTCACCATTGACAGCCGGATGTATCTTTCCCCCGAGGATATTTATACCCAATACCTGCAAAACCCTTCGCGAAGCAGGCCATTTTTCCTCTGCGAGTATTCGCACGCCATGGGGAACGGCCCGGGCGACCTTAAAGATTATTGGGATTTAATTTATTCCGACGAGCGATTTTTCGGCGGCTGCGTTTGGGAGTTTTGCGACCACGCGGTGTTAAGAGGCAGGGGCGAAAACGGCCACGACTATGCCTATGGGGGGGATTTCGGCGAAGTTCCCCACGACGGCGAGTTTTGCGTGGATGGGCTTGTCTACCCCGACCGCAGGCCGCACATGGGGCTTTTGGAGTATAAACAGGCGATAAAGCCGTTTGACGCCGAATACAAAGACGGCTTGCTGAAAATTAAAAACAAGCGGTATTTCAAGGACTTGTCAGACCTTAACTTTAAGTGGGAATTTACCGGTTTTGACGGCGCCAAGACAAGCGGCGGGATAATAAACCCCCGTATCGCTCCCGGGGGCGGGGAAAAGTTTTATATCGGCAGCAAACCGGCGGGAGCGGACTTTTTAAACGTCTTCGCGAAATCCGCGTATGATTCACCTTGGGCAAAAGCCGGGCATGAGTATGGCTTTGTGCAAATAGCCCTTTCCGGCGAAGAAAGGTTGGCACTTCCGGCTCAAAAAAACCTTGAGTTTAAAGAAACCGAATTGGCTTTTACCCTCGGGCGGCTTGGGGTGGACAAGGCGGCGGGAATGCCGTTTCTCCCAATGTCGCTCTCCCCCGCCGTCCTTACTGTCTGGCGCGCCCCCACGGACAATGATAGAAACATTAAAGAAAAATGGTACGGAGCGGGTTATTTTGACACGGAAACGGTTGTTTCAAAGCCTTATTTTAAAGGTAAAACCCTCTTTTTTGACTTTTCGTTAAAATCAAAACAAGGCGCGATAGCTTCGGGCGAGCTTAGTTACGCCCCCCTTGAGGGCGGGATTCTTGTTACGGCAAACGTCCGTAAAGAAAAAAGCGGCTCTCTCACCCCCTTGCCGCGGTTTGGGTTTGAATTTATTATTGACGGCATTTTCTCGGAGGCGGTTTACTTCGGGCTTGGCGAGGCGGAAAGCTATACCGACAAACGGCTGGCTTCCAAAATGGGGGTTTACAAGACCACTCCCGAAAAAAACTTTGAGCCTTATATAAAGCCGCAGGAAAACATGGCGCACGCCGAAACCGAATATCTTGAAATAAAAAGCAAAGGCAAGTTCAAAAGCCAAACGGCGGTTTTTAAAGCGGTTAAAAAAGCCTTTTCCTTTAATTATAACCGCTACGGCAGCAGAAAGCTGACGCTGACCACCCATAACCATTTGCTTGTCCCGAGCGGCGGGATATACCTTAACATTGATTTCAAGCAAGACGCCATAGGGTCAAATTCCTGCGGGCCGCCCGCCCACGCGAAATATCGGTTTTTTGAGGATGAGTTTGAGTTTTCGTTTCTTATTTCAAGCGTTTGATTTATCAAACAGCGGGGGAAAATATGATTAAAATTACCTTTCTTGACGCCGCCACGCTGGGGGAAGACCTTGACCTTTCGCCTGTTTTGCGCCTTGGCGACGCGACGGTTTACGACTCCACGTCAAAAGAAGAAATAAAAGACCGAGCCGCTAAAACAAACGTAATTGTGGCAAATAAAGTCGCCCTGAACGAAGAAACCCTGTCGAAAGCAAAAAACCTAAAGCTAATCTGTGTCACGGCGACGGGTTTTGACAACGTTGACCTGCCGTATTGCAGAAAAAACGGCATAGCCGTGTGCAACGTGGCGGGGTATTCCGCGAACAGCGTTTGCCAAGTGACGGTGGCGATGGCGCTTTCGCTTTACACACATCTCCCCGAATATTCCCGCTTTGTGGGGAATGGGCTTTATTCAAAAAGCATGGTCGCCAATCGGCTTGAGCCTGTCTACCGTGAAATCGCGGGGAAAACATGGGGGGTTTTGGGCTACGGCAGCATCGGCAAAAAAGTGGCGGCGGCGGCGATTGCGCTGGGGTGCGTGGTGCTAAACTGCTCTAAAACCAAAGGCGGCTACGACATTGACACCCTGTGCAGGTTTTCGGATATTATCTCGGTTCATATCCCGCTTAACAACGATACGAAAAACCTTTTAAACAAGGATAAAATTTCCCTTATGAAAAAAGGCGTGGTGCTTATAAACACTTCCCGCGGGGGGGTAACCGACGAGTCCGCCATAGCCGGCGCGGTGAGGTCGGGGAAGATAGGCGCGTTCGGCTGCGACGTTTACACCCAAGAGCCTTTTGGGGAGCAGCACCCGTTTTACGGGATAAAAAACCTTGACAACGTATGCCTTACCCCGCATATGGCGTGGGGGGCGCTGGAATCGCGGGAAAGGCTTGTGCTTGAGGTTGCCGAAAACATCGCCGCCTTTTTGGCGGGCGAACGCCGCTCAAGGCTGGACTAAAAAAATTGCGCTAAAAAACCGGGGTAAACGCCCTAAAAGCGTATGCCCCGGTTGTTAACAGGCAAGTATTTGCTATATCAGAGCAAAATTAAAACGCCCAAGTTCCGTTTTCAAAGATTTTAAAGGGTTTTCCGCCTTTAAAGCCGGTTATTGAAAGGTCGTCGGAGCCTATCATAAAGTCAACGTGAATCATCGACTCGTTAAGCCCTAACTCTTTAAGCTCGTCCCTTGTCATCGTCTCAAACCCCTCAACGGTGTCGGAGTAGCCCTCGCCGAACGCCAAATGGCAGGAGGCGTTTTCGTCAAAAAGCGTCTCGTAAAACAATATCCCCGCCTTGTTTACGCCCGACTCTTTGGGCACGAGCGCGACTTCCCCCAAATACGCGGCGTTTTCGCCCATGGTGAGCATTTTGTCCAAAAGCTCGCCGTTTTTTTCGGCTTTCCACGAAATTGCTTTGCCGTCCTTAAAGGTAAACTCAAAGTTTTCAATAAGCGCGCCGTTATAGGACAGGGGTTTTGTGCTGACCACTTTCCCCTCCGCCTCGCCTCTTTTTGGGGCGGTGAAAACTTCCTCCGTGGGGAGATTGGGGTTAAAGACAACCCCGCCGAGGGTGGTGTCGCTGCCGCCCCCCCATTTTGACCTTTCCATAAGCCCGACCCTGAAATCCGTGCCGTTTTTGGATTTATACTCAAGGTAGTCAAACTTTTGGCTTGTCAGAAATTCCTTTTTGGACTTAAAAGCGGCGTTAAGCTTACCCCATTCCGAAATAACGTCGTTGCTCTCGTCGACATGGCAGGCCTTTAGAATAGCGTCCCACAGCATTTTAACCGCCGCGCTTGTCTTTTCCGCCGGGAACACCTTCTTTGCCCATTTCGGCGAGGGAACGGCGGCTATCGTCCACTGATATTTGTTTTCCATGGCCTTGCGGTAGGGCTTGATTTTGGGGTAGACTGCCTGCCTTGACTTTGCCATCTTCCCGAAGTTCACGCCTTTTAGCCCGTCGGGGTCGTCGGAAACTATATGAATACAGGCCGGGAGTTTTTCCACTTGATACTTCAGCTTTTCTTCTTTCCACGCCGGAAGGAGCGACAACTGCCTTAGCGACATTTTTTTGTAGTGAAGTTTTGTCACCGGCAAGTATGACCACTGGACAGAGACTTCTTTTGCCCCCGCGCGGTAGGCTTCTTCTACCACAAGGGCGATAAACTCGCATTGGTCTGCCGAGCCGTAAACAAAAACTTCTTGATCTTTTTGCACGTTCGCGCCCACCCGCACGATAAAGTTCGCGTACTTTTTAAGAACACTTTTTTTCATATTGATTATTATTCTCCCTTTATTAAACTTAAAAATTCAGTCTCGTCAATTATTTTTATCCCCAGCGCCCTTGCTTTTTCAAGCTTGCTCCCGGCGTTTTCGCCGAACACGAGAAGCGAGGTTTTTTTTGAAACCGACCCCGCGGACTTCCCCCCGTTTTTTTCAACGAGAGATTCCGCCTCGCCGCGAGTGAGCGTTTCAAGGGTTCCCGTCACCACCACCGTCATTCCGGCAAGGGATCTCCCCTTTTTTTCAACGGGCTCTGTCATATTGACGCCAAGGGCTTTTAGCTTGTCTATGGTCAGGCGGTTTTTTTCAACCGAAAAAAACGCGGTTATGCTCTCCGCGCTCTCGGGCCCTATGTCCGGCACGGACATAAGAGAGTCCTTGCCCGCGCTCATAAGGCTTTCCATTGTGACAAACCGCTCGGCGACCGCCTTTGCCGCTTTTTCCCCGACATGCCTAATCCCCAAGGCGGCAATAAGCCGGGAGAGCGGCTTTGACTTTGATTTTTCGGCCGAGGCGATTATGTTTTCGGCGGATTTTTCCCCAAGCCCCTCAAGACCGGCTATTTTTTCCCTGTCAAGGGCAAAGAGGTCGGACGGGGATGAGATAATCCCCTCTTCAATAAACCGCCTTACCGTCGCGGGGCCGAGAGTTTCAATATCCATGGCGTCCCTGCCTATAAAATGAATGATATTCCGCTCAAGCTGGTCGGGGCAGGAGGAATTTGTGCAGCGGTAAGCGGCCTCGCCGTTTTCACGGGTAATTTTTTCCCCGCAGGAGGGGCAGGTTTTCGGCATTTCAAAAGGGACGGCGCCGTCGGGGCGCTCGCTTAAAACCACGCTGACGATTTCAGGTATGATATCCCCCGCTTTGCGGATAAACACAGTATCCCCCACGCGGATATCTTTTTCGTTTATAAAATCAATATTGTGGAGCGCGGCGGCCGAAACCGTCGAGCCGGAGATATAAACGGGCTTTAAAATTGCTTTCGGCGTGATAACGCCCGTCCGCCCCACCCCCAGCACAATGCCGGTGACAGTTGTTTTTTCTTCGATGGGGGGGTATTTAAACGCCACCGCCCATCTCGGCACCACGCCGACCTCCCCCATTTCAAGCCGGCGCGAGAGGCTGTTTACCTTCACCACCGCCCCGTCGATATCAAAGGGGAGGATATCCCTTGACTTGCCTATTTCCTTTATTTTTTCCTCTATTTGCTCATAGCTCCCGCACACGCAAAACCCCGGCGAAACGCTAAACCCCAAACTTTGAAGATAAGAAAGCGACTCCCCGTGCGTTTTTGGGATTTCGCTTTCGCAAAGCTGGACGTTAAAGACAAAAACCTCAAGCCTTCGCTCGGCGCAGAGCTTTGAGTTCAGCTGCCTCAGCGACCCGGCGGCGGCGTTCCGCGGGTTGGCGAAGGGGGGCAACCCCTCTTCCTCGCGCTTTTCGTTAAGGGAAGCGAAAACATTTTTCGGCATATACACCTCCCCCCTGACAATAAGCCGGGGGAGGGGAAAAGACAGCATAAGCGGGAGGGTTCGGAGGGTTTTTAAGTTTTCGGTGACGACCTCGCCCACAAGCCCGTCGCCCCTTGTCACTCCCTTTGTAAAAACGCCGTCAATATATTCAAGCGAGACCGAAAGCCCGTCGATCTTTTTCTCAACCACAAAATCCTCGTCGGGGTACAAATTTTTAACCTTTTTATAAAAATCAAAAACTCCCGAATAGTCAAACACGTCATTCAGGCTCCCCAACCTCACCGGGTGACGGGACTTTTCAAACCTTTCCGCGACATGACCCCCCACCCTTTTTGTGGGGGAGACGGGAGAGGCGAGGCTTGGGTTAGACTCCTCAAGCTCAAGCAGCCTTTTAAACAGCATATCGTACTCGTAGTCAGATATGACGGGGCTGTCCTCGTCGTGGTATTTTTTTTGATGAAAGCTTATCTGTTTTTCAAGATCCCGCATGAGACGCTCTGTTTCAGACATTTCAATCAAATCCTTTTAGCCTTTATACCGACCCAGTCGTTTTCGGTAAGTACTTCCTGCAAAACAAAGCCGTTCGGCTCAAGCAAGGCAACAATTTCTTTCTCGCGGGGGGATATAATACCGCTTAAAATTAAAATCCCCTCTTTTTTTACGGCGCTCCTAAAAAAGCCGATGAGATTTTTCAGCACATCCGCCGAGATATTTGACAAAACCACGTCAAACTTATTTTTAGTTAGTTCGGCTTCAAAGCTTGGGTCTGTCAGCACATCCCCTGTTTTTGCCCGTATGGCGGATCCCTTTACAGAATTTATCCCGGCGTTTTTAACCGCCGTCTCCACCGCGTTCTGGTCGATATCCACAAAAAAGCAGTCTTTCGCCCCGAACAGACAGGCGGCGATGCCGAGCACTCCGCTGCCGCAGCCCAAGTCAAGCACGCTTTTGCCGGCGAGTTCCGTCTCTTCCAAAAGCAAAAGGCAAAGTTTTGTCGTCTCATGGCTCCCCGAGCCGAAAGACGCGCCGGGGTCAATTTCAAGCGCCGTCCTGCCGCCGGGGGAACAGTCCTCCCAGCTCGGCTTTATTATTAGCTTTTTTCCTATTTTAATAGGGTGAAAAAACTGTTTCCAGTTGTTTTCCCAGTCGCTCTCGTCGCAGGATGAAAGCTTTGTTGTAACCCCGCCGAAACGCTTGCTTTCTTTCGCCTTGTTTATTATTTTACGGACAAGATCAGTTTTTTCGCCCCCCTGTGTGTTTTGGGGGAGATAAACCGTCATGGTGACGGAAGTCAAATCATCCGGCAGCACGCCTTCGCTGTAATAGTCAAAAGGGAAGGATTTTTCCCCAATGATATCAAGAAAATCCTTTGGGTCTTCAACCGAAAACTCGGTTATCCCGTTTATTATAAATTCCCCCGACAAATGCTCCGCGCCGGCGGTGTTTGTCTTGATTATTATTTTATCGAACTTCACTTAGTTCCCTTTCGTAGAGCTTTTTTAAAGTCAGGGCGTCTTCCGCCATTGTGCCGTCGGACTCGCAAATCACCGTGGGAGAAACCCCCATCTCGGCAATCGCCGCCGCGAACAGCCCCTCGTCGGGGCCGTATTTTTTGTCGGTAAAGGTGAGGTGCTTCTTCTCGCCCATATTTGTGTATTCGATTTTGGAAAAATGGCAGTGAAGGTTTTCGGCGCGCTCGGGGGAGAGCCCTTCCGCGATGGCGTCAAAGATTTTTTTAAAGTCGTCTTTTGTGGAAATCCCGCCGACGGTTCGCGCGTTGAGATGGCCGAAATCAACCACGGGGTAGAACATATCGGGCGCGACCTTACAAAGGCGGATAACCTCCTCGACCGTCCCTAACTGGTTTATTTTTCCCATGGTCTCAAGCCCGGCCTTTGCTTTTATGCCGTTTTCCGCCATGGCTTCGGCGGCCGCCTCAAGGGTGGATATCGCCTTTAGCATGGCGTCTTCTCTTTCCAGCCGGGCGGACGAGCCCGAGTGAACCACAAAAATATCCGCGCCGAGAAAATCGGCGGCTCCCCCCGACATAAGTATATATTTTACGCTCTTTTGCCTTAAACTGTCGTCAACGGAAGAAAGGGAAATAAAATAAGGGGCGTGGAGAGAGACGGAAATACCGTTTTCCCTTGCCTTTTCGCCCATTGCCCTTAGTGTTTTTTCGGAGGCGTAAAGCCCTTTGCCCGCCTGATACTCATAGGCGTCAAGCCCGCGGTTTTTAAGCCACGCGAACGCCTCAAGCGTTGACTTATGCCCTTCCTCATAAAACGAAAGCGAGTTCCCCGCCGCCCCGAATTTGACTTTTTTCAATTTTACAGTCATAGTCACTCCTTCCCGCCGATATTTTGAAAATCGAGCGCCCTTAAGACTTAACCCCTAATTTGTTTTTCCTGTATTTGTTGATAAACGGCTTTTCAAAAAACCGTTTCAGTTTAAAAAGAGGGGTGTTTGTGTCTTTAATGGGTTTAACCATGTAAAAGTCAAGCCCCGCCAAATGCGCGGCAAGGCAGTCGGTAAAAATCTGGTCGCCGATAAGCAGCATTTCTTTTTCGGGCAGCCCCAGATGCCGCACGCACCGCTTTATGCCTTTCGGCAGGGGTTTCGCGGCGTCGGGAACGCAAAAATAACCGAGATCCTCGTTGAATACGCTTGCGCGGTCGTTTTTGTTGTTGGATACAAACGCGACGCTTATCCCCGCCTCTTCAAGAGAGGCGAAATAGTCCATCATCTTTTTGGTGGGCCGAAGAATCTCATAAGGGGCGACGGTGTTGTCAATGTCAAATATAACGCCTTTTTTGCCCAGTTTTGTGAGAAGTTCGGCGGAAATCTCATATATGTCGCTATACATGGAGTCGGGTACAAACAGTTTCTTCTTCTTTGCGTTTACACTTCGTTTCGTTTTGTTTTTGTTAAAAAAATTCTTCACATGAAAACCTCAAAAGCAAAAAATAAAAGCCCGGCGGCCGGCCGCCGCCACAAATATACTTTATGATATAATTTTTAGTCTTTAAAGTCAAGCGCGAAATTTAAACAATTATACCTTCTTTCGCGCTGGCGCGGAGGGTTCTCTTCGCGCAAATATTCGTATTGACAACCAAAGGTTTGGATAGTATAATTAGGCAACGACAAAGCGGAAGTCAAGCTTATCACTTTGGCGCGCTGCATGGAGGATAAATGGATAATCAGAAAAAAAGCGTTAAAGGTATTATCATAAGCGCAGTGTTTCTCTTAATACTCATCGCTTTGACCTATTTTTTACTGTTTCAAAGGTTCGACATAAATGAAATTATAAAAATAATCGCCGGCGCGAATAAAACTTATATTGAAATCGGCTTTTCAATGATTTTCATATACCTCTTTTGCTACGGGCTGTTCGCGAAGGTGTTTTTAAAGACAAGAGGTTACACCGTAAGCTTTGGCAGAGGGTTTATTTACGCCACCACCGATTTTTATTTTTCCGCTATAACCCCTTCCGCCAGCGGCGGGCAGCCTATGGTGATATATTATATGTCAAAAGACGGCATACCCGTCTCCGACGGCTTCCTCTCCACATTTCTCCACACCACGGTGTTTAAAATAGTGCTGCTGATACTTAACGCTTTCTCGATTATCTTTTTTTGGGGCGTCTGGTACAAAGCGGGCTGGCTGTTTATATCGTTTTGGCTGCTCGGGCTGGTTATCTCATTGGGGGTTATTTTTATAACGTTTCTCTCGATGTTTAAGAGGGAAACCGCCTCAAGGATCGGAAAAGTCATAATAAAGGCGCTCTGCCGAATAAGAATTATAAAAGACGCCGAAAAAAAGACGGCTAAATTTGAAAAAACGCTTTGCGACTACCAAAACGCCGCCGATGAGCTCAAAGGCAAGCGGCGACTTCTTCTAAAGCTGTTTATAATTGTGTTTTGCCAGAGGATAGCCTACTTTTCGGTGGCTTTTATCGTGTACTGCTCGTTTGGTTTCAGCGGATACGGCTATTTTTACTTTTTGGCGATTCAAGTATTTATCGCGCTGGCGGTGGACTCGCTCCCCCTGCCCGGCGGTATGGGGGTAAACGAGGCGGCCATCATTTTTATGTATGACTCCACGTTTGGTTCGCAAAAAGCGGCGGGGGCGATGATACTTATTCGGTTTGTAAACTACTATTCGGGGCTGGTGATAGCCTCGATAGCGACGATAATTAATCATTTATATCATTTTTTCAGAGGTAAGAGGGCTGCGAGATAATGGATTCTACTATTAAAACCCGCGAGGGCGAAGAGCTGGGCGCCACTTCTCAGGAAAAAGCGCTTTCGTTTTTATATGAAAGCGTTCCGGGGAGGGTTTGCCTTAAATTAGTTAACCGCCGTTCGGCCGCGAGGCTTGTCGGCAGGTATATGAATTCCCGCTTTTCAAGGAAGAAGATAAAAAAATTTATAATTAAAAACGATATCGACATGTCTCTGTATGAGGAAAAGCGTTACAGCAACTATAACCAGTTTTTCACGCGAAAGCTCAAGCCCGAGTATTCTAAAATCTGCATGGAGGGGAAAGCGCTCATCTCCCCGTGCGACGCCAAGCTTAGGGTGTACCGGATAAACTCCGACAGCGTGTTTTTTATTAAAGGCTCTCCGTATGACGTAAACGAACTGCTGAAAAACAAAGCGCTTGCCGAGGAATTCAGGGGCGGGCTTTGCCTTGTGTTCCGGCTTACGGCGGACAATTATCACAGGTACTGTTATTTTGACGACGGCGAAAAGGGCGAAAACATTTTTATCCGCGGAGTGTTACATACGGTAAACCCCATATCTCTTGACAAATACAACTTTTACAAACAAAACTGCAGGGAATACACCGTTATGAACACAAAAAATTTCGGCAAAGCCGTGCAGGTTGAAATCGGCGCGATGCTTATAGGCCGCATAGTAAACGCCCACGGGCCCTGCCGCTACAGGCGGGGGGAGGAAAAAGGGGTGTTTGAGTTCGGCGGCTCCACAATAGCGCTGCTGTTAAAAAAAGACGCCGCCGTCATAGACGGGGATATCATGGCGAATTCGTTTGAGGGAATCGAAACCGTAGTACATATGGGCGAGCGGATAGGCGAAGCGCCCCCGCCCGCGGCCTCTTAACATATATTTGTTTTTAGCGATAAAAAAAGATGGCGAAAGCCATCTTTTCGCGCGCTTAAAGGACAATATTTGTTATCATATAGTTGAGATATGACTTATACGCCAATCTGTCGGCAACCATACGGCGCATGTCGTAAAGTATATTCGGCGGTATGTTATCGGTCTCAGACTGGGAAAGCGTGTTTTTCATCATTTTGTCAAGGTAAAGCGCCTCGTGAATATCCATTGTCATTATTCCGCTCCCCTTAAGGCAGACGACGCGTTTCATCTGCCCGCCGACAAGGCTTTCCACCGCCGCGCACCCCATTTGAGTTGCCAGCACCCGGTCTCTGAGCGTGGGGGAACCGCCGCGCTGGATATGCGCCGGGCGGACAAATCGGGTCTCAATCCCTGTTTTGATATTTATTTTCTCACAGAGATGCTCGCTGTAATCGCTGCCTATTCCCTCCGAGGTAATGACAATAAAATTGCGCTTGCCGTTCTTTCTGGCTCTTATCATTTTGGTGAAGAGCTTGTCAAAGTTTGTGGGGAACTCTTTAATCACCGCGCAGATAGCCCCGACGGCAATCGCCGTGTTGAGCGCGATATCTCCTGAATCCCGCCCCATTACCTCCACCACGTTGCATCTCGCGTGGCTCTCGCCGGTGTCGCGGAGCTTGTCGACAACCTCAATCACGGTGTTCATGGCGGTGTCGTAGCCTATCGTCGCGTCGGTTGAGGCGATGTCGTTGTCGATTGTGCCGGGTATACAAATGCAGGGGACTCCCGTGTCGGTCAGCTCAACCGCGCCGCGGAAGGTTCCGTCGCCGCCGATGGTGATAACCCCGTCAAGCCCGAACTTCGCGCACATGTCCGCCGCTTTTTCAAGCCCTTCCTTTGTGCGGAACTCGTCGCTCCTCGCGGTGTAGAGCATTGTGCCGCCGCGGTTGATTATGTAGGAGACGTCACGCTCGCCAAGCTTTTTTATCTCGCCGTCGATAAGCCCCTGATAGCCGTTGTAAATGCCGTAGACCTCAATGTTCTTGACCAGCGCCAGCCGGGTAATCGCCCTTACGGCGGCGTTCATCCCCGGCGCGTCGCCGCCCGAGGTCAGCACTCCCACCCTTTTAATTTTGGTCTTCGCGCCTATGTTTTTGTTAATGCCGTTGTTTATGTGTCCCATTTGGTTCTCCCGAAAAGCTTGAAAACGCTTTTTTTATCGCTGTAAGTATTCTTCTGTTTTATGTAAAAAATAATTATAAAGGCTGCCGTTTTCTCTGCTGAACAAATCTGTGTTTTTGTCGTACCGCATTTGCATAGGGCAGTTTTTCTTGTTCGGCGCGCAGTCATAGTGCTGTAAAAGCGCGTTAACCCCCAAAGAAAGCGCTTTCATAAGCGACGCGGCAAGCATAGCGGCGTTGTCAATGGCAATTAGAAAAGTTTTTTCCCAGTTTTCATATTCCTCCCCGCGGTAAAGCCCGGGGAATCCGTTTACGCAGATCTCAATCCCCACGCCGAGATAGTTCCCCCTGCCGTAATTTCCGTCGCCGGCGTGCCAAGCGGATTCCATTATGGGGAGATGCTGCCAAATCTCGTTGCCGTCAACCGTAAAGTGCCAAGAAACCTTTCTTGGGTCGTCTTCCGCCGCGAGGCCGTGGATATAACCGTTATGCCACCTTGCGCCACATTGGGGGTTATAATTCCCCGTGTTATGTATAACAATGTATTTTTTGGCGTCGGGTATAAGCCCGGGGCGAATTTTCGCGCCGGGCGGCAGAATGTCGGTAAAAAACGGTATTTTTTTTATAAGACAAAGTTCTTCCATATTTTCCGCACCGAGGTCAAGAGATTTATTTAAGCTTCTAAAGATTTTTTATAATAATTACGGCGTTCAGCGTAAACAAAGCCGCGGTTATAAAAAGATATTTCGCGGCTCTTCCGGGGGAGTTTTTAAACTGAAAAGTCCCCGCCGCCGAAGAAAGGCCTATGAGAAGCGCCGATACGGCGAGGTAAAACGCCGACGAAGTGTCGGGCAAACTATTCCTCAGGCTTGTGGCGATTTTACCCGGGAGAAAAAAGTAAGCGGCAAAATTAATCGTAAACGTCAAAGCGGAGGCGGCAACCAGCGCCGCGGCCGACAAACGGATTCTTTTTTCGTTAACCTTGCTTTTTTGGTCTGTCATTAGCTTATCCCCGGTTTTTTTGCTGCTGATATGCGCGGCATATTAAATTATATGTTATCATTTATCGCTGTCGATAAGCACTTCCCAAGAGCACAGCGTGTCCCAATGGGTGCCGGCGTCAACTTTTGTTTTAAAGTCGTTGCTGAACTTAGAGAAGTAAAGCTTGTTTTGGGTGGCGTTCATATCCCAGAAAAAAGTCTTCTCTGCGTTTTTAAACCCGTCAAGCGAATCGGCCTTTGTATAAACTTGGACTAAAAACGAATATTCGGTGTTTTGGTACCCGTAAATCTTGCAGGCGGTTGCCGCGTTGCCGTTATGCATGGGCCCGGTGTAGTCCGCCGCCCCAACCTTAAGCGTCTCAACCGTTCTCACCGTTCCGTTATCGTTTAAAAAGTCTATGTAAAGCCCGAGCGTCTTTGGGACGGGGAACATACAGGTGTATGAGAGGTTGTAGTAGCAGTCTTTTATAAAGTCATACGAAACGCCAAGCGTTATTTTTTGATCGGCAATGTAATATGTTCTGACCGCGTCACAGTAGTAGTCTTCGGTATTCCCCCAGTTAAGTTTGGTTTTTTCAACGATAATAAGCCCGCTCGCGTTTTGCTCCGCCCCTATTTTGTCAAAAGTCAATTCCTCGCCCGTGGACATATTGTAAAAAGCCAGCGATACCAATGACTCGTTGCCGTGGTTGCCGCCCGACCAGACAACCTCCGAGGAACTTGTCTTCGCGGCGCGGTAGACATATTCCCAGTCGGTGCTGCCGGGGACAAGGCTTAACCCCGTTATGCCAAGCGAGCCTAAATTCCATGTGCCCCAGTCTTTTTTATCAAACGTAAGGGTAAGCTTTTTGCCGTTTGAGGCGGTTGTGGTAATGGAATATGAGCGAAGAGAGGTGTATTTAACCTTGACGGCGGTTATATCTGGGGGAGCGGGGGTTTCGGTAAACAAGTCCGCCTTCCCCAAAGCGTGAAGCCTGACGGCGATATAGTCGGTGACGTCAAACAGGCCGTTTTGGTTTATATCGCCCGCCTTTAAAATGCCCGACGGCTTTTTGTTTTTAAGTATTTGCGACTTTAGCGTTTGGGCGTCGCTCTCTGTGACCCCCGCGTTTCCGTCAATGTCGCCGGTAATAAAAACCACATGTTCGGAAACAGCTTTTTTCCCGGAGTACTGCGCGAGCACACAGCCCGTGTAAAGGCCGCCGTTTGTCAGTTCCTTGCCGTCGCCGCCGAGTATTTTTATCCCGGCTATGGTTTTTAAGTCTTTCAGTACGCTCGCCGCCGTGTCGCCCGGCCTTGCCCCCGTTAAAAGGGAATTTGAAAAAGCGTATCTGCTCCCGGCGCGAAACTCCGGCGGGTAGTCAGAAACCGCAAGGTTCTTCGTTATATCAATCCGCGGGTCGGGCACTTCAGAAACCTCCTCCGACAATTCGGATGTCTCGCTTGTGAGTTCCGATTCGTCGGCAAGCCTTTCAACCGAGTTGTAAATTTCAAATTCGCTGCAAAACACAAACACCCCCGATTTCGGGTTGCCTATGGCGGCTTTTATATATCTTGCCGAGACCGGCGATTTAAGCTTCAAGCGGTAAAACGCGACCCCGCCTTTTGTTTCTTCTTTGCCGCTCCCGAGCGGCGTAAAGGTTTCCCCGTCGTCAGAGGACAAAAACTCAAGCGATTCGGGCGCGTCGATCCCGCTGTTGGCGTGGTTGATAAACTGCATTCTGAACTCAATCAGCCCGTCTGTGCGGGAACCTAAGTCAACCGTGGCAAACAGCGGCGACTCTATGCGGTAGTCAAACCCATGCCAGCAGGTGGCGTAAAGGTCCCCGGTTGAGAGTATGCCGTCGGTGAGCTCTTCCCCGTCGATATCCTGATATCCCATTCCCGCGGGAGTTTGAGTATACGCGGCGGACGCCTCATACGGCTTGCCGAGCGCGATGTTTTCGTTTCTGTCATACACCGTGACAAGACCTGCCCCCGCCGTAAGAACCCCCGCGGCGGCAAAAACAGCCATGGCCGAAATGACAATGGCGATAAGTACGCGTTTTTTCATCTAAAAAAACCTTCCCTTCAATAAATACGGCAAATTTGTCTTGCCGTCCGCGCAAAGGCTTGAGTTTAAACGCAAAGAACCACGAATAGAAACAATAACTATTAAATTATAAATATGTAAATATGTAGCAGGCTTTCGCCTGCAACCTTATAACTATTTCGTCACCCTGCTCAAAGCGTCGCTCACAAGGTCTGAAAGGTCGTCCCCGATAGAAGCGTTGTCAAAAATGTCACCGCTTGACGTGTTGTTGCCGGAAGTGTCGCGGCTGTTGTTGCTCGGCGGCAAACTGCTTGTCGGAGAAAGCGAGGAAACATCATATGAACTTGTATTATTATCGTCTTTCGTGCAGGAAACAATACTGACGCAAAAGGTTATCACGGACAGGGCAAGAAGCACAAACAAAAATTTTTTAAGCATAAATAACTCCTCATTATAAATTGGTTTGCTATTCGTGCTTATGTTTAGCATTATATCACAAATTATACTTGTTTACAATAATATTTCGGTTTTTATATTGACATTTTTTAACGCTTTCGTTAAAATACACCTGACGTGAAAATGTCGCCATTATTTAACGGAGGATTTTTTTATGATTGTCAGAACGCCGCCTATGGGCTGGAACTCCTGGAACACCTTCGGTTGGAACATCAACGAGGAGCTTATCAAGACAACCGCCGACGCGATGGTGGAAAACGGACTGCTTGACGCCGGGTATCAATACCTTGTAATCGACGACTGCTGGGCGGAAAGAGTCCGCGATAAAAATCATCGGCTTGTTCCCAGCCGCGAAAAGTTCCCCAACGGAATGAAGGCAGTAGCCGACTATGTCCATTCAAAAGGGCTGAAGTTCGGCATGTACTCGTGCTCGGGCACGCTCACCTGCGCGGGATTCCCGTCGTCATATGAATATGAATTTATCGACGCCGAAACCTTTGCCTCGTGGGGGGTTGACTACTTGAAGTACGATTACTGCTTTAAACCTCAGCATGAGGAAGGTCATCTTTTATACAAGCGCATGGGAATGGCGCTCGCCAATTGCGGCAGGGATATACTATTTTCCGCCTGCAGCTGGGGCGCGGATGAGACCCACAAGTGGATAAAAACCACGGGCGCCCATATGTGGCGCTCAACCGGCGACATTTCCGACAACTGGAACTCAATAAAGTCGCTGTATGAAAAACAGGCCGAACTCCAGCCGTTTAACGGCAAGGGCTGTTTTAACGATATGGATATGCTTGTGGTGGGAATGGGCGGCAAGGGCAACGTGGCGCTCGGCGGCTGTACGGTGGAGGAATACCGCACTCACTTTTCAATCTGGGCGTTTTTTAACTCCCCGCTTATCATCGGCTGCGACGTAAGGGAAATGAAACCCGAAACAATCCATATACTCACAAACAAAGATATAATAGCGATAAATCAGGATCCCGCCCAGCGCCAGCCCTTTATGGCAAACGGTCTCCACGGCAACAGCGTTTGGTGCAAGGAACTTGAGGGCGGGGATTTAGCCGTCGGAATGTTTAATATGACCGACAACAACCAGATCCCCTACTTTATTTTCTCGGATATCGGGCTTAACCGCTCGGCCGGCAGAGCGCTGGAGATAACAGACCTCTGGACGGGTCAAAAGCTCGGCGTTTTCAGGGATCAGTACCGCGCGAGGCTTATCGGCCCGCACGAGAGCATCGTTTTAAGGTGCAAGCTTGTCAAAGAGTAAAGACGGCTTTTTTTGCTGTTATTCCTGCGGGGCGGAACTTGGTTCCGACGACATAGGCGCCCATAAAAAGCTTGTTAACCGCGGCGCGGAAAAATTTTTATGCCTGAGCTGTCTCGCCGGGTTTTTCGGGGTTGACGAAGTTCTTATCAAGAAAAAGGTCGAAGAGTTTAAAAAGGCGGGCTGCGCGCTGTTTTGTTAGCCCGCCGCCTAAGAGAGTTCCTGGGCCGTTAGGCGCAGGAACTTTGCGCCATATGGGTTTTTGTTTTCTGTTTGATTTTAATAACAGTAAAAGTAAAATAAAAAGCCTGCGTTTTGCTTTAAAGGAATGAAGATTGAAAGATAAACTTTCAATCCCGAAGTTTGTTTCTTTCGCGTCAGGCAGAATGACGCGAATCGCGAAGGACGCGACCGAAACAAACTTCAAACTCAGCTG